>Ga0187894_10000296_pt1 | contig 67269 bp, 64 predicted proteins | sample GBC1701081metaG_FD_136650 | JGI IMG/M metagenome (GOLD analysis project Ga0187894, IMG submission 136650) | White microbial mat communities from a lava cave in the Kipuka Kanohina Cave System on the Island of Hawaii, USA - GBC170108-1 metaG ... | reverse complement strand
GGCGTGCGTCGCCTGCTCGCGCACCGCGGGCGGCTCGGCGGCGGGCGCGTCGGCGGTGCGGCGCTCCAGCTGACCCTTGCGGTTGTTACGGGCGAGCATGTCCATCATGTGCTGCGTGTTCGCGGTGACGTGCTCGGTGAACGTCGAGAGCCGGCCGTCCTCGAGATGCACGATGCGATCGGCGATGTCGAGGATGCGGTTGTCGTGAGTCACGAGCAGCACCGTCACGCCCTGCTTGCGCGCGAGGCCCTGCATCAGGTCGACCACCTCGCGGCCGGACTGCTTGTCGAGCGAGGCGGTCGGCTCGTCGGCGAGCACGATGCGCGGCGAGCCCGCGAGCGCGCGTGCGATCGCGACGCGCTGGCGCTGGCCGCCCGAGAGCTGCGAGGGATGATGATCGAGCCGCTCGCCGAGGCCGACCGCTTCGAGCCACTGCCGCGCGCGTGCCCGCGCTTCTCGCTTTCCGACGCGGTCGAGCAGCAACGAGAGCATCACGTTCTGCGTCGCGCTCAGCGCGTCGAGCAGGTTGTGGGCTTGGAAGATGTATCCGATGTCGCGACGCACGCGTTCGAGCACGCGCGGCGGCGCTCCGCGCAGCTCTTCCCCTAACACCCGCACCGATCCGTTCTGCGCGGAGCGCAGCGCGCCGATCAGCGTCAGCATCGTCGTCTTCCCCGAGCCCGACGGCCCGGTGACGATCACGATCTCGCCGGCGCGCAGCTCCACCGAGACGTCGTGCAGGATCTGCTTGCGCAGTGCGCCCGTACCGAAATGATGGTCGACGTGCGCGAGCTCGATCGGCGCCGCGGTCGCCATCAGAAGATCTCCGCCGGATCCGCCGAGCGGACTTTGCGCAGCGCCATCAGCGCCGAGAGCACGCACATCGCGATCGTCAGGCCGAGCACGAGCACGCCGCGCTCGCTCGTCATCACGAGCGGCAGGCGCGTCGCTTCTCCGGAGACGCGATACAGCAGCATCGAGAGCCCCACTGCCGGCAGGAACCCGAGCGCGGCGAGGATCACCGCCTGCTGGATCACGACGCCGGCGAGGAACGCGTTCGAGTAGCCCATCGCCTTCAGCGTCGCGTACTCGGGCAGATGGTCGTTCACATCGGCGAACAAGATCTGGTAGACGATGATGCCGCCGACCACGAGCCCGACGATCACGCCGAAGTTGAAGACGTAACCGATCGGCGTCGCCGAATCCCAATAAGCGACCTCCTTCGCGCGGAACTCCTCGCGCGTCAGCACGAGCACGTCGCGTCCGAGCTGCGCGCGAATCGCGTCGCGCACGAGCCGCGGATCGACGCCGCTCGCGACGCGCACCAGGCCGAGCTCGATCAGCCCGCGCTGACGATTCGGGAAGATGCGCAGGAAGTTCGTCTCGCTGGCGATGATGCTGCCGTCGATGCCGAACGAGGTGCCGAAGCGATACAGACCGGCGACGCGCAGCTCGCGATGGTTCACCTCGGCGACGACGTCGCGCGTGCCGACGCGCTCGGCGATCGGCCCGTACTCGGGCCGCGAGAGCGCGTCGAACAGCACTTTGTCTTCTCGCAACAACTTCATGCTCTGCGCGTCGAGCTCGGGCAGCGCAAGCGCGCGTTCGGCGGGATCGAGCCCGATCACGAAGATCGTGCGCACGACGTGCGTGTCGGGGTTCTTCCACTCCGCGACGCCGAGGTAGACCGGCGTCACGGAGGCGACGCCGGCGACGCCGCGCGCCTGATACAGCCGCCGCTGCGAGAACGAGTGCGGCTGCACGATGTAGGACTGGTCGGTCGAGAGCACGACGACGTCGCAGTTCAGCGCATCGTGGAAGCGCACCGCGCTGTCGAACAGCGCCTCGCGAAAGCCGAGCTGCATCAGGATCAGCACGACTGCGAACGAGACGCCGAGCAGCGCCACCGCGAAGCGCAGCTTCTCGCGCTTGAGCTGTAGCCAGCCGATCGGGATCTGGAACACGCCTAATGCTTCGTCCGCTCGATCGAGACCTCGACCTGCAGGTGCGTCAGCGTCGCGGCGAACGGAGCGTCCGCGTCGTCGAGCCGGACCTCGACCTCGACCACGCGCGCGTCGGTGCGCGCGGCCGGATCGGTGCCGAGCACGTCCTGCTTGCGCACGCGCAATGCGATGCGGTCGACGGCGCCGTGCAGCGCGCGCGACAGCGTCGGGCTCGTCACCTCGGCGCGGGCCCCGAGCTTCACCGCGCCGATCTCGGTCTCGTAGACCTCGGCGACCGCGTACATTGCCTGCGTTTCGCCGAGCTCCAGGATGCCGTCGGGACCGACGCGCTCGCCGGCGCGCGCGCGCACCTCGATTACCTGCCCGTCGATCGGCGAGCGCACTTCGACGCGGGCGAGCTCGGCGCGCGCGAGACGCAGCTCGGCGAGCGCGACCTCGTGCTCGAGCGTCAACTTGTCGTGCAGCGAGGCCGAGATCACCTGTCCCGCGCGCAGCTCCGCGTTGCGCGCGAGCTCGGCACGCGCATTCGCGACGCGCGCCTCCGCGCGCTGAACGGTGGCGCTGCGCAGCTCCGCATCGTCGAGCCGCGCGATCAGCTGGCCTGCGCGTACCGCGTCGCCTTCGTCGACGAGCAGCTCGCCTACGACCGAGACGGGCTGCGCTGGGCCCGCGATCACGCGCACGCCGTCCTTGGGCTGAAGACGCCCGAGCGCAGCGACGCGGTCGTCGTCGGAAGCGGGCGCAGCGAGCGAGACCGCGGGCAACGCGGTGGCCTGCTCCGCACCTAGCACGCCGCGCAGAAACCGATCGCGCTCGACGTAGGCGCCGCCGGCCGCCGCGAGCGACAACAGCAATGCCGCGATCCCGAAGCTCATCCGCCCTGCATCTCGCCGCTTCGAATCCCGCTCCAGCTGAGCCCCGGCCCCATCTTCTCACAGGCTCCAACCGGAGCGCGAGCGCGTCGGGGTGCGCTTCCTACGCACCCATGCGGGTGCGTTTCCTTCGCAGCCATGCGCTTGCGCTGCTACAGCAGATGAGGGTCTGCTCCGCCGTCGACCGGCAGCGCGGCGCCCGTGATGAACGCGGCGTGCTGCGAGCAAAGGAACGCGACGACGTGCCCGAACTCGTCGGCGTCGCCGAGGCGGCCGACCGGGATGCCGCGCGCCATGTCCTCGATCCGCCCGTCGCCGCGCAGCGCCTTGATGCGGTCGGTGTCATGCACGCCCGGCAGCACCGAGTTCACGGTGACGCCGTCCTTCGCGACCTCGCGCGCGAGCGTCTTCAGAAAGCCGGTCGCGCCGGCGCGTGCGGTGTTCGAGAGGATCAGGTGCGGCAGCGGCGTCGCGACCGCGATCGACGTGATCGCGACGACGCGGCCCCACTTCTGCGCCTGCATCCCAGGTACCGCCTCTTTGCACATTGCGACGACGCTCATCAGGTTCAGATCGAGCGCCGCGGGATAGGCGTCGATCGGAGTGCTCGCGAAGTTTCCCGGCGGCGGGCCGCCGGCGTTCGCGATCACGATGTCGAGCCCGCCGAGCGCCTCACGAGCAGCGCGAACGAACTGCGCGGCGCCATCCGGCGTGCTCACGTCGGCCGTCAGCGGCACAGCGTGCGCACCGAGCCCGCGCGCCTCGCGCTCGACGCGCGTGCGATCGCGGCCGCAGATCGCGACGCGCACGCCGTCCGCCGCCAGCGCGCGTGCGCTCGCGAGCCCGAGCCCTGCGGACCCTCCGGCGACCGCAGCGCACTTTCCGCGAATGCCGAGATCCATGTCGCCTCCGGTGCAGGGACGATGGATGGCGCAGGCGCGCGTGCGGGCGCAAGCGCCGGCCTGCCGGCGCAAGCGGCGTTGCACTGACGACGCGCCCCACGCCGCGGCAAAGTCGCGGCTTCCGGGGAGGAGAAGCGTGAACGGCCGAGAGATCGCGACCCGCGCGGCCGTGATCGTCGCCAGCTTGGGCGCGATCGGCGGCGTGCTCTGGTGGAGCGCGAGCACCGAGCCGGTGTTCGTCGCGACGATCGCGTGCGTCGCCGCCTTCTACCTGCTCGTTCACCTGATTCCGCGCACGATCTTCGCGCTGCAGTCGATGCCCTACACGTATCAGCTCCCCAACAACTTGGGTGCGCGTGGCTTCGAGCTGCAGAACGTCACGTACGCCGCGTACCACACGCATTGGTACAACCACGCGACTCACGCCGCGTTTCCGGTGGAAGCGTGGCTGTGGTTCGTCGTCGCCGCGCACTTCGGCGGCGCGCTCGCTGCCGCGGTGCTCGCGAGCGCGCTCGCCGCGCAGGCGTTTTCGTTCGGCGAGCGTCGCTTCGCAGTCGCGCTCAGCGCGGTCTGGTTCGCATTCGCGGCGAGCGCGAGCCTGTGCGCAACGGCATTCGGCGTCGATTCCTATTTCGCCGCGCAGTTCGGGCTGGTCGCGCTCGGTTTCTGGCGCTTCACAGGCCACTGGGTCGAGCCGCTGCCGCCCGGCTTGCTCGGCAACCGAGCTTTCGTCGCGCTGCGCGACGCGCGCGCCGATTGGCGTCTGCTTTCGCCGATGGCGCTCGGCTACCTCTCCGAATTCAGCGCGGGCCTGCCGTTCCGGCTGGTGAACAGCTGGCTGTTCGTCGCTGCGCAGCGCCTCGGGCTCACGCCCGAGCGCGCGCTCTCCTCACGCGAAACGCGCCAGCTCGCGACGCGAATCCATCGCTACGGCTGGGGTGCGCAGCGAACGACTGCGTCGATCGTCGAGGCGGCCCGCGCGCTCGGGCCGGCGACCGCCCCCGAAGCAGTCGCCTCGCGTGAAGCCTCCTCTCCGCCTCGCGATCGCGACGCGCGCCCGATTCGCCTAATGCCTTGCGACCTCGGCGCTTCGGTCTGGTTGGTTCAGATCGCCGGCCGCACGATCTTGTTCGATTGCTGGCTCGACGATCCCTACGTCTCGGGCTCGCGCGCATTCTTCGCCGCGCGCCGGCGTGAGCCGCCCCTGATCGAAGCGGAGAAGCTGCCGCCGCTCGATGCGATCGTGCTCTCGAGCGCCGAGCAGGATCACTGCCACCCGCGAACGCTCGCGCGGCTCGACAAGCGCGTGCCGGTGGTCGCGCAGCGCAAGGCGGCGCGCGCGGCACTGCGGGCTGGCTTCCGCGAAGTGGCTGCGCTGAATGCGAGCTCGCGCGCCACTCTGTTTGGCGGCGCGGTCTCGCTGCTCGCGCTCGAGGGCCACGGGCGCAACCTCGCGATCGTGCTGCGCGACAACGCCTCGGGCGAGCGCGTCTGCATCGCGCAGCACGGCGTAAACGCGCGTTGGCTCGCTCGCCACGAGCAGGCTGCGTTCTCGCGAGAGTTCGCGCGCGACGGCGCGGGCCGCCTGGTCGACACGCTCTGCCTCGGCGTGCACACGACGCTGCTCCAGCATCGCTGGCTACCGACTTGGTTGTTAGGAGATGCGGCGACGATCGTGCCCGACCCGCGCGATTCCGCCCCGACGATCGCGCGGCTCGCTCCACAGCGTCTGCTGTTCGGGCACTGTACGCCCGAGGCTGAGCAGGGCTTCGCGGTGCGTCACCTGCTCCAGTACCCGACGGCCGCCGACGACGTGGGCTACGCCGCGCGCCTCTTCACGACCGCGTGCGCCGGTGTCGCGATCGAGGGCTTGCCCGCACCGGCGGCGTGGGTCTGACAGGCGGGCAGCGATTCCAAAGGCGCGTTGCCGCGAGCGCGCCACCGCGGACGCGCTGTTTGGTACCGACGTGCGCCGGGGCCTCGCGCGCAGCTAGCGGAGCGCTTGGCCGCGCGGCGTGAAACGAGACAACATGAGCGCTCGCTCGAACGCGAGGGGGAATCGATGCGCGTCAAGGACCAGGTCGTCGTCGTTACCGGCGGCGCGAGCGGAATCGGGCGCGCGCTCAGCCGGCGCTTTGCGGCGGACGGCGCGCGCAAGGTCGTGGTCGTCGATCGTGACGCAGACGGCGCGGCCGCGGTCGCGCGCGAGATCGGCGGGGATTCCCGCCGCGTCGACGTCGCGCGCGAGAGCGAGATCGCCGCACTGATCGAGCACACCGAGACGACCCACGGCCCGATCGCGCTCTTCTGCTCCAACGCGGGCATCGGCGTCGCCGGCGGAGCCGAGGTCATCGACGCCGAGTGGCAGCGCATCTGGGAGATCAACCTGATGTCGCACGTCTACGCGGCGCGCCAGCTGATTCCGCGCATGGTGAAGCGCGGCGGGGGCTACCTGCTGAACACCGCGTCCGCCGCGGGCCTGCTATCGCAGATCGGCTCGGCGCCGTACGCGGTCACCAAGCACGCCGCGGTCGCGCTCGCCGAATGGCTCGCGATCACGCACGGGCACGAAGGCATCAAGGTTTCGGTGCTCTGCCCGCAGGCCGTGCGCACCGCGATGACTGCGGCCAACCCCGATGGCGTCGCGAGCGTCGACGGCATGATCGAGCCCGAGCAGGTCGCCGAGATCGTCACGCAGGCGCTCGCCGAAGAGCGCTTCCTGATTCTGCCGCGCCCCGAAGTCGCCCAATGCATCCAGCGCAAAGCCGGCGACTACGACCGCTGGATCCGCGGTATGCAGCGCCTGCGCGAGAAATACGAAGGCTGACGCGGCGAGCGGACCTTCGACCGGCTTCTCTCACCCGGCCGGCCACACCTCGTCGAGCACGCGGTTCGCGGTCGCTCCGCACGGCCAGCCCGCGTAATGCATCACGTGCGTGATCATCCCCTCGAGCTTGGCTCGCGGCAGGCCGAGGTTCTTCGCGCCGAGGAAGTGGAGGCGCTGCTCATTCTCGCGGTTCAGCGCGACGAGCACGGCGCAGGTGAGCAGCGAGCGCTCCTCGAGCGCGAGGTCGGTCTGGCTCCAGACGTCGCCGAACAGGTGCTCCATCGTGTAACGGGAAAAGGCCTCCGGCGGCGCGCTGGCGGCGCGCGGCGCGCCCGCAAACAGCCGTCGTGCCAGCGCCACACCGCGCGCTCGTTTCTCTGCATCGCTCATTTGCTTCCCTCCTCTCGATCAATTCGCCGCCGCCGTGCGAACTACCAGACGGCGCAGCCCGAACAAGCGGGCGTTCGGCATCCATTCGAGGTCGACGATCTCGAAGCCGCGATAGCGCTTCGCGATCTCCTCGAGGAACACGCGCAGCTCGAGGCGAGCGAGCGTCGCGCCGAGGCAGAAGTGCACGCCGACGCCGAATCCGACGTGCTTGTTCGGCGAGCGGCGCACGTCGAAATCGAACGGTCGCTCGAACGCGCGCTCGTCGCGGTTCGCCGACATCTCCCACACCGTCACCTTCTGCCCGGGCTCGATTTGTTGGTCGGCGATCTCGCAGCGACGCGTCGCGGTGCGGCGTTTGTAGACCGACGGCGTCGTCCAGCGCACGATCTCCTCGACCGCCGAGTCGACCAGCGCAGGACTGCGCCGCAGCAGCTCGTACTGATCGGGCCGCTCGGCGAAGGCCAGCAGCGCGCCCGCAATCGCACTGCGCGTGGTCTCGGCGCCGGCAGGAAACAGCAGCTCGAAGAAGCCGAGCAGCTCGCGGTCCGCGAGCCTCGCGCCGTCCACTTCCGCGTGCACGATCACGGACAAGATGTCGTCGGCGGGGCGCGCGCGCTTCGCCTCGATCAGCCGGACCGCATAGTCGCGGAGCTTGTGCAGAAACTCGGGCGCGATGATCGCTCGCGACGGCGCGGCGATGCCCTGATCCATCCAGTCGCCGAGCTCGACGCGATCGCGCTGCGGCACCCCTAACACGCTGCAGATCATCTGGAGCGGGAGCTCGCGCGCGAAGCGCTCTACGAAATCGAACGCAGCCGCGGCTGGGCAGCCCTCGAAGAGCGCGACGCTGCGCGCGCGGATCTCGGGCTCGAGCGCCTCGATTGCGCGCGGGGTGAAGCCCTTGTTCACGATGCCACGCAGCGCGCGGTGCCGCGCGCCGTCGCTGCCGTTGATCATCGTCTCGCTGTTCTTCATGTCGCCGATCGCGGTGCCGCCGTGCGGCCGCCCGCCTGCGGGGCCGGAAGCGAACGTCTCGGGATCCTTCATCACGGCGACGACGTCGGCGTGGCGGCTCACGACCCAGAAGCCCTCGCCGTCCGGCGTCGCTCTGGTGGGCTCGTGCCACCAGACGGGCGCGTTCGCGCGCAGCCATGCGAGGAATTCGTGCGGAAAGCCGCGCTGGAAGCTCTCGGGGCTCGAGAGGTCGACCGGCGCGGCCGCCGCGCACATCGCGTTCACGCCTGCTTGGGCGCGAGCGGCGCGACCTCGGCGCCCGCGTCCTGCTCGAGCACGCGCAGCGTCGCAGTGAAGACCTTGTCGCCGAGCCCGGCTTCGCGCGCGGCGGCGTAGACGCCGCGCGCAGCCTCGGCGGCCGCCGCGGGCGCGCCGATCGCGCGCGCCGATTCGACCGCGACAGCGAGATCCTTCTCCGCGATCGAGAGCTTGAAGATCACGTCGTCGAAGTTGCGCGCGAGAAAGAAGCGCGCGTTGCCCGCGACCAACGCCGCCGAGCTCGCTTGCAAGATCTCCAGCAGCTTCGATGAATCCATGCCCGCCTTCGCGGCGAACACGAAAGCCTCCTGGATCATCACGCTGGCGCCGAGGAAGATTTGATTGTTGACGAGCTTCGCGAGCGCGCCGTCGCCGCTCTTGCCGGCGTGAAACACGCGCGCAGCGAACGCGCGGAGCAGCGGCTCGAGCCGCGCGAACGTCTCGGCGTCCGCGCCGACCATCACCGCGAGCTTGCCCGCCTCGGCGCCGGCCTTCCCGCCGGACACCGGGGCGTCGACGAAGACCGCGCCGGCTTTTGCGCTCTCCTTCGCAAGCCGCCGCGTCATTTCGACCGAGTTGGTGGACAGATCGACGATCAGCGCCCCGCTTCGCACCGCGCGCAGCACGCCGCCCGCACCCTCGAGCGCGTCCTGCACCTGCGCTGGGCCGGTGAGCGAGAGAAACACCGCCTCGGCGCCGGTGACGGCCTCCTCCGCTCCGCGCGCAGGAATCACGCCGCGCGTGCCCGCCAGGCTCAGCGCCGACGCCGCGACGTCCCAGCCAATCACCTCGTGCCCCGCACGGACGAGATGACCCGCGATCGGCACCCCCATCGTCCCCAGCCCGATGAACGCGATCCTCATCCCTGCGCCCAGCCTTCGAACATCGCGGCCTCCGCTTCGAATCGACAGCGCATACTGCCTCAGCGAAGCAGACACGCGCACGGCACACGGGCCGCAGCGGGCAACACCGAAGAGTGACGCCGAGCGCGCCTCGACGGCGCGCTCGGCGTCACCACCCCCTAATAGACTCGCTGCCACGAAGAAGTGCGCACACCACCGACCGCGAGCGAAGGCGCGCGCGCCGGCGGGGTGCCGCTCGCAGCGGAGGTCCAGCGCAGCAGGAAGCTCCCGGCGACGCCCGGACTTGGAACGCCGATCCGCGGTACACCGCGATAGCCGTGCGAGCCACGAAGCGAGAGCGGCACCCGAGGCGCGCGCGCCTTCGCTCGCGCGTGCACCTCCGTCCAACGGCGCTCAAGGCCGCGCCGCGAGCACCCTCTTCACCCGACTCGCCAGCGTCGGCGACCAATCCAACCACTCGCGCACCGAATCTTGGTCGACCTTCAGCCTCAGCCGCACATACGGCCCCTCCGCCGTGTACTCACTCTGCGAGAACTCCGCATCGCTGAAGCCTTCGACGTTGTACCCCACGCTCGCCCAGACGTTCCTCGTCAGAAGTCGACCCACGCTTGCACCGACCGAGTAGTTTCCGTCACTCGCGTCGCCGAACGCCAGCTGGCGCGCGCGTGCATGCAGCGCGACGTCCCAGCCAGGCATTAGGTCGTAGCGCGCCTCGACGCCGAACAGATGCCCGAGCGAGTCGTAGCTCGTGCCGTCGATCTGCTCGGCGACCCACTTTGCGGAGTACTGCCACGCGATCTGCGTGCGCTCGTTCCAGTTCCAGTTGAGCTTCAAGTGATTCAGCACGCGGTTGCCGCTGGTGTCGAAGCCGCCGCCGTCCGAGAGGCCGTGCTCGAACTGGACCTGCTCGAGCACGACCCAGCGCGTGTCGAGCGGCCGGTAGGCGAGCGAGAAGCGCGCCGAGACGATGTCCTCGCTGACGGCGGTCGCGCCGCCGCGCTCGCTGCGGAACAGCTCGATGTGACCCGCGTACGAAGTCTTGTCGCGCTCGCGCAGCGCGCCGAGGCTGAAGTTCCACTGATCGTCGAGATCGCCGATGCGCGTCTCGACGCGGCTCGTGAACGCGACGTCCTCGTGGCTGTAGCCCGCGCCGAGCGAGAGTGCGGTGTAGTCGTCGGTCGACGCTCCCGAGTACACCGGCACATCCGCGTCGAACGGCGAAGCGCCGCCGCGCAGCGTCTGCGAGCGGTCGACCGCGAAGTCGAAGCCCCAGCGTTCGGTGAGATTCCAGTGCTGCGCGAGGCCGAGGTTCGCGTAGGTGCGCGGCCCGTACTCGCGGGCCGTCTCGGTCACGGCCGGGGCGCTCGCGCTCGGCGCACCGGCGCTCGGGATGCCTGCGCCGAGCGCACCGCTCGGGAGATCCTGCTGTCCGAGGCTCGCGGAGATCTGCCCGCCCTCCCAAGGTGTTACGGTGGCGCCGACCCGCGTGTCATTGCCCTCGTGCACCTCGCCAAACGTCAGCTCATGCTCCGCGAACAGCGTCAGCCAGCTCGTCGCCTTCCAGTTGGCGCCGACGCCGACGCGATCCGCGTAGTCGCCGTGCGGGCCCTCCGAGCCGAAGCCCACCTCGGCGCCCGCCCGCAGGTCGAGGCGTTGATCGAAGAACCCGTGATGACCGCCGAACAGCAGCTGGCCGGTGTTCGCAGCGGCGAGCGGCGCGGAATCTCGCACGTAGCGCGCGCCGACGTGCGCGCCGCGCTGCTGCTCTTCGTACTCCAGCAGCGTCTCGGCGATCTGGCGGTCGTCGTTCGTCTGCAGGTTCTCGTCGTGGAACGTGCTGCCGGTGAGGCTCCAGTGCTCGCGGAACCGGTAGCGCCCATCGAGGCCGATGCGGCGCGCGCCCTGATCGATCGCCGAGAGCTGGCCGAGGCCGAACCCCGATTCTTGCTCGCGCGCGTAGGCCTCCAGCTCGACTTGCTCGGTGCGATGCTCCGCCGAGAGCAGCCAGGCGAGGCCGCGCTGCGCGCCGACGAAGCTCGCGCCGTCGCTGCCCGCCCACTCGGCGTGGAGCTTGGTCGCCTCGCTCCATTGATAAGTCGCATCGACGCCGACCAGATCGCCCGATTGCGCGCCGCGGCCCTCGTGGACTCCGCTCGCGCCGAGCTCGAGCGCGCCACGCAGGAAGCGGCCAGCGACGCGGCCGCCGCCCGAGAGCGCGTCGCCCGCGCCGTCGGTCTCGTACTCGACGACGATGAATATCGGGTTGAAGTGCTGATCGCGCCCGGCGACCGGCTCGCGGAAGTGCAGCGTGCCGCCGAACGGGTCGACGTCGTAATCGATCTGCGCGACGAGCGGGCGCACCTCGAGCACGCGGCTCGGGCGGAAGCGGTCGCGCACCTCGAGGCGGACGCGCTCGCTGCCGATCACGATCGGCGCCTGCGACAGGCGGTAGAGCCCGGACGTCCCATTGCCGCGCAGCTCGTCGCGCGCGAAAGATTGCCCGGTATCGGTCGCGAAGCCGTTCCAGCGCAGGCTCTCGCCGTAGTACTCGCTCTTCAGGCCGGTCACGAGGCGCTCGTAGCGAGCGAGCTCGGTCTCGCCGAGCGCGGTCTCGTAGTCGCCGTACAGCGCGTAGAAGCGATCGCGCTGCAGCTTGAAATAGACGCCGTCGGAGGTTGGCGCTTCGTAGCCCTGCTCGGTGCCGTCGCCGTAGAGCGTGAAGTGCTCCTGGGTGTCGAGCGTGTTGCGAATGCGAGGATCGGGCAGGCGGTTGCTCTTGGAGTCCGTGTCGTAGGCGGCGGTCACCTGCCATTCGCCGCGCACGGTGCCGCTCGCGAACAGCGCGATGCGGCCATCCTGCCCGGTCGCCGTAACACCTGCCTCGCGGCGCGCCGCGCCGTTGCCCGAGTTCTCGCCGAATCCGCGGGCGCCTGTGCCGAGCGCCGCCAGCGTGAACTCGCGCTTGCCGCCCGAGAGCCAGCCCTCGATCTCCTCGCGCCGCTGCTCCGCGAGCTGGAGCGTGATCGCGAAGCGCCCCGTCGTGGTCGTGGGCTCGAGCTCGATGCGCGCGATGCCGCCGCGCCCGACGACGAAGCTCGTCGCGCCCAGATCTGGCACCGCGAGCTGACGCTCGCGAGCGCGCTGCACGGATTCTTTCGCGCGGTGGGGCGCCGCGACTTGCAACGGGCCGCTCATGCCCTCGCGCACCGGTCGGCTCCAGCGATCGAACAGACGCACGGCCACTACCGGCGGCGTCCGCCCGTCCGCGATCAGCGCGGAGAGCGTCGGCATGAACTCCGCGCGCACCGGCGGCCCCGAGGAGTGGAGCCGCTTCTGCATGCGCACGACCACGCGCCCGTCCTCATCGAGCAGCTCTGCGACGAAGGTGTTAGGGCCTTCCTCGAGATCGATGCCGCGCCAGCGGCTCACGGCGGTCGTCCGCGCGGCGTTCTTCTGCGCACCGTCGTAGTTGAGCGGGCTCACCAGCTCGCCGTTGCGGAACAGCCGGACGCGCAGCTCCGGCTCGTGCTGAATGCCGACCTTCACTGCGGGGATCTTGGGGATCACATCCTCGTCGGGATAGAGCCACTGGTTCGCGGGCGCCGCCGTCGCGAGCCACGCTTCGCCGAACGCGGCGTCGGGCGGCGGCTGCTCCGCCGGCTGCTCGGGGACGGGCGGCGTCTCTTCCCAGGTCGCGCTCTGCGTGTAGGTGCGCGGCGCGTCGAGTGAGCTCTTCACGACCGGCGTTTGCACCGCGTCGCCCGAGACACGCTGCGCGCGCGCGACGGCGTTCAGCTGCGCATTCGCGTCCGCGGCGACCTCGAAGCGCAGCGTCACCGCTTCGCCCGGCGAGAGGCTCTGCGCGCGCACGGTCGGCGCGGGGCTCTCGGCATCGAAGCGGGCGCCGGGGCCTAACACCTCGAGCGTGCCGGGCAGCGGCGCCACGCCGTTCGGCAGCATCACGAGCCCCGAGACGCCCGCGAGATCGGCGCCGACGACGCTGACGCGCAGCTCGACTTCTTGGTGGTCGCCCGCCGGCGTGACCGTCAGCTGTTGGTGAAGCCCGCGCCCGCTCGGCGTGCGCTCGAGAAAGAAATCGGTGCGCCACAGTGCGCCGGGCTGCGGCTCGACGAACTGCGAGTATGCACGCCCCGCGAAGCGCGTGGTGTTACACGGAACGGGCATCAGGCCCTCGGGAACCGTCTCCGTGTCGATCTGGACGACGTGCGTGTCCGAGCTGACGACCGGGAAGTGGAAGCGGCCCTGTTCGTCGGTCACGACGTGGGTGCCGTCCTCGAGGAAGACACGCACGCCGGCGACACCGGGATGCTCGTCGCGCAGGTTCTCGCGACAGCTGCCTTCCATCACGCGGCCGATCAGCGTCGCGCGTTCGTTCATCAGGTCGCGCACGATCAGCAGGGCGGCGCGCGCCTCGTTCGAGACGAGCGCTCCCGCGCGCACGAGCGCGAGATTGATCGCGCGGCCGCCGCGCGCTCCCGATCCGATGCGCACCACGTAGCGAACTTCCACTTGCGCGCCGGGCGCCAGCACGCCGAGCGGGATGCTCAGGCTGCGGCCGTCGGCGCTGACCACGGGATTTGGCGCTGCGGCGTTCGCGATGCGCAGCGAGCCGTCTTCGAAGCGGAAGCCGCGCGGCAGACGATCCTCGAGCAGCGCAGGCTGGCCGGCGCTGCCTGAAGGCGCGCTGACGGAGAGCACGTACTGCACGAACTCACCGACCCCGGCGCTCGCGCGGCTCGCGCGCTTGGTCAGCGCGAGCGCGCCGCCGGGTGCGCTCGGATCGACCGGCACGTCCACCTGGAAGATCGGGCCGAGCGGCAGCACGAAATCGTTGCCGCGCGAGCCCGCATTCAGAGCGAACGGTGCGCCGGGCAGCAGCTGGAGCGTCGCGTCGGGAACGCCGGACGCGAACGTGTGCGTGGCCGGCGGTACGACCTGAAGGCGGTACGTGCCAGCGGCGACGAACGGGAAGCGGAAGCGGCCCGGCGCGAACGTGTAGTTGCTGCCGCCCGAGTCGCTCGCAGTTCCGCCCGACGTGATCGTCGAAGGGAAGCTCGAGACGCCGTCGTCGCCGAACACGGTCGCGGGCAGCCCGCTCGCGGAATCGATCAGCGTGATCTGCGCCCCGTCGACGGGGGCGCCGGTCGCGCTGTCGAAGACGAGGCCGAGCGGGTCGACGAGCGCGCCGCTGCTCGAGCTGTCGGCGCCGTCGGCGGGGTCGCTGTAGCTGGCGAGCATCGTCTCGCCGGCGATCACGGAGAGCCGGCAATCGCCCGAGACTGGCGGCGGCGCGCCGCTCATCAGGTAGGCGATGAACTCGCCGGTGTTGGCGCCGGTCTCGCTGGCGCTCAGCACCTCGACGTCGCCGGTGGTCTGCGAGACGATCGTAATCAGTGCACTCTCGACCGCGAGCGCGTTCAGGTTCTGGTCGGCATCGACGACGCGCAGGAACAGCGCTTCGCCTTGGTGGAACGCGCCGCCCGAGAGCAGCTCGATTGCCGCGCTCAGGTTGATCGGAGCGCCTGATAAATCAGTCGGATTCGGAGCGGGCACGAACGGCCCCGCGCCGGTTCCGGAAGTGCTGCACGACGCGGGCCCGACATTCGCCGCGAACGCACCGAGCGCGCCGGGCGCGTAATGCAGAATCTGCGTCGTCGAGGGTGTGCGTGCGACACCGGTGGTGATGGTGTCGGGGTTCGAGAGCACGGTCGCGGGTACGCCGCCCGGAGGCGTGAAGACACCCTGCCCGAGATTGGTGATCAGGGTGCCGGGCGGTGTCTGCGCGTGGCTGGCGAGCGCGAACAGCGCCACCAGCCACGCGCAGAGCCAGCTTCCGAAACGCGAAGACACGAAGCCCCGAACGGGCCGCGCCCGGAGTCGCGAGGACTCCGCGCGCGCCCGCCCGGGGCCGTGCATCGGGATCGGAAGCAGAGCGCTCACGGGTTGTTACTGAATGACGACCCGGAAGCGCACCGTCGCGGACTCACCGGCGTTCAGCGAGATGCCGTTCACCGTCACCGCATTCGCGGTGAAGTCACCTTGATCCGCGTCCGCCGCGTTCGACAGCGCCGTCGGCGCGCCGCCCGCGATGTTGGGCGAGGTGACCTGCATGCCCGCGGCGGCGCCGTAGCCGTTCGCATCGAACGCGACCGTTCCGGCCGTGATCTCGGCGTTCAGGCTGTCGGTCACCTGCACGTTCGTCGCGGTCGCCGAAGCGCCCGCGGCGTTGCTGACCGTGACGGTGTACTCGACCGTCGCGCCAGGAATCGCCTTCGGGTTCGCAGCGCCGTTGATCGGATCGCTGAGCACCGCGGAGGTCTTCGCGACGGTGATCTGCGCCGCGCCCACGAGGTACGCGTCGCTGTCCGAGTGCGCGCCGTCGTTGGCGGCGTCGGTGTCGCCGGCGCCGTCGCCGAACACGATCTGCACCGTCGCCGGGTTGTCGGCCACCAGCGCGTCGTCCGTCAGGATGTCGGCGCCCTGCGTACCGCCGACGCCACCCTGCGCCACCTGCGCGGTGAGCGTCACCGCGGAGATGTCGCCGTTGGCCTGGCCAGCGGGGATGTTACGGACGACGAACACCTCGACGTCCGCATCCGCGGCCAACTCGTCGATGAACGTCGCGGTGTCACCCGCGTCGTAGATCGAGTCGTTGTTCGCGTCGACGAAGATTCCGACCGGCGTGGCATCGAAGTTGTCGGTGCCACCGAACGGATCCGTCGCGTTGTCGAGCGCGCTCAGCGAGAAGTCCTGCACCGTGTTGCCGGTGTTCGCCACCGTGTACACGAGCACTTCGTTCACGCCGCCCGCCGCGACCGTCGTGTAGCTCCCGGAGAGCTCGACGACCGTCAGGTCGATGCGGTTGTCGACCACGAAGCTCGTGTCGGTGCCGTTGCCGGCGCCCGTGACCGTGTTGCCCGTGGGCGACGACTCGATCACCGGCTGCGTGGTGGAGCCGACGGCGTACGACACCGTCGCTCGGTTGTCGACGGACGTGCCCGAGGCCGTCCCGACGGCCTGCGCGCTCTGCGCAGCCGCCAAAGCGAACGCAGCCAGGACCACCCCGGCGCGCACGCTGCGTTTCCAATCCCGTTGCATGATCGTTCTCCTTGTTATTGAGACCAGAGAAACCGGGCGCAGCTACTGGAGCTGCGCCAGGAAGCGCACCGACCGCTGCTGGGCCGGGGCGAGCGGAGCCGCGAACACCCAGCGCACGTGCGTGTAATCGCTGGCCAGTGCCGGGCGGCGCGTGCCGTCCTCGTTCGCGACCGTCAAGTTCTCAGGGCGATCGAAGCGGAAACCGCCGTCGACCGAGAACAACAGCTCGGCACCCACCACGTCGGCGGTGCCGTCGAGGTACTTCATCTCGCCGGGGATCGGATCCGTGATCACCACGCGATCCGCGTCCGCGGCGCCGACGTTGCGCGCCTCGATCGTGTAGGCGACGACGTCGCCCGGCACGACCTTGGCGGCAGGCACGTAGCTTTCCTGCGCCGTGCCATCCGGCGCTTGCAGCAGCACGCGCTTCTCCGCGCGCGCGCGCAGCTCGATGCTGCCCGCGTCCGCGTGCGCGGCCGTCCCCGCGAGCACGGCGAACATCACCGCGCTCAGTCGCATCCAGTCGAACTTCATCTCTCCCCTCCCTAATTGATCGTGACTTGGAACGTGATCGTTTCCGGCGGACCGCCCGCCGGCAGACTTCCGAGACCCACCGTGATCGCGCCGGCCGTGGTGGCGCCGAAATCCGCCTCGTCGACGGGCGAGTCGCTCGCGTCGGTGAGCGGCGCGGCATTGCGCGTCATCGAGCCGGCGACGTAGGTGGTGTTCGCCGGAATCGCGTCGGTCAGCGTGGTCGCATCGGCATTGCCGACGCCCGTCACGCTGACGAGCAGCGTGTAGGTGATCGTCGCGCCGGGGATCGGCTGCGTGCCGCCGAACGGATCCGCGACCGCCGAGCTCTTGGCGATCGCGAGCGCGACGCTCGACACCTGATAAGTGCCCTGCGCTTGATCGTCGCCGCCGCTGGTGCCGACGCTCGCATCGGTGCCCGCTTCACCTGCGCCTGCGAACACCGTGCCCGGCGCCCCGGTGCCGGTGCTCGAGGCCGCGAGCAGCTCGCTGTCGCCGAGGTCGCCGCTCGCGAGCGCGGCCGGGATGTCGTTCAGCACGAACACCACGACGTCGTCGAGCGCCGCCACGTTGGCGTCGAGCACCGGGTCGTTCGTGCCGGGCGCGTAGAGCGTGTCGACGCCGGCGTCGTAGAGGCCGTTCGCGTTCGCGTCGAAGTAGACGCTCGCGAACACCGGATCGAACGCGTCGCCGAGCAGCGCGTTGTTGACGCTCAACGCAAACGCATCGATGCCGTTGCCGAGATTCGTGACGCGGTAGGTCAGCACCTGCCCGGAAGCGGGCGAGTTGACGAGCACGTTGCCGATCGAAAGCAGCGTCACGTCGACGTCGATCACTTCTGCGACCGTGACGACGTGCGGATTGCTGGTCGCCGTGACGGGCGAGCCGCCGACGTCGGCGGTGACGCTCGCGCTGTTCGTGATGTCGGTGCCTGCCGCGGTGCCCACCGCGTGCGCGGCGCCGGCGGCGACCAGCAGCGCGCCAGCAGCTGCGAAAGCTCGGGCGTAGGTTGTTACGGACTTCATCGGGTGATTCCTCTCATTTCACGCGTAGTTGGAAGCGCAGCTCGAAACTCGGAGTGGCGGCGCCGCTGGCGCCGGCGAACGTCCCGCTCGGGCGAATGCGCAGTGCGCGCACCGCGGCGTCGTATCCGTTCGCGTCGGGGACGGGCGCGTACGTGAACGTGCTCGCGCCGTCGTCGAACTCGATGTCGTCGGCCGCGCTCGCGAGCCCTGAGAACACGAGCGAGAGGCCGGACGACGTCGCGCCATCGACGAACAGCACCGGGCTCGGGCCGCCGAAGCCGTTCACGTAAAGAGCGAGCTCGCTCGGCAGCACGTCGTCGATCACGAGCGTGTCGACGTCTGGTGAGCCCGAGCCCTGGTTCGTGACGCCGACCGTGTACCGGACGTTGGCGCCCGGGATTGCCTTCGGATTCGCCGCGCCGTTCACCGGGTCGTTCAGCACGACCGTGCTCTTGATCACGAGCGGGTCGGGCAACTGCACGATCGTCGTCGGATCGCTCGCGCTGTCGTTGGCGGCGACGTTGTCGAAGGTCGGGTTCGAGACGGTCGCCGTGTTCGTCAGCGAAGCCGGCGCGTTCGCCGCGACGCTGACGGTCAGCGTGATCGCAGGCAGCGCGGCGCCGCTCGCGAGCGGCCCCGCGTGCGTGCAGCTGACGACCTGCGCGGCTGCAGCACAGCTCCAGCCCGTGCCGACGCCGGAGACGAAGCCGAGGCCGGCCGGCAGCGTGTCGCTGACCGTCGTGGTTCCGGTCGCAGGGCTCGGGCCCGCGTTCGAGACCGTCAGCGTGTAGACGCCGTTCTGGCCGGTCGTGAAGTTTCCGCTGTGCGACTTCGCGATCGCGAGATCCGCGATCGCCGTGTTCGTGACGCTGAAGACCTCGGCGCTGAGCAGCACCAGATCGCCGCCGCTCGAGTACTGCGTCGTCGCCGAGGTCTGGCCGGGCGTGACCAGCGACGTGACGTCGTATCGGTCGAAGTCGACGCCGTAAGTCGTCGCGCTGGCGATGATGTTGCTGGCGGAGTTGAACTGATTATTGAGCGGGTTCAGCGCGTCGGTGAGTGCAGTGCCCTGGAAGCGGAGATTCTCGGTCTGTCCATTGAACGTGGAGGAATTCTCGGTGTCGCCTTCCCAAGTGACGTGGGAGACGAACGCATCGATTCCCGAGCCGGGGACCTCGAAGTTGTTGTCGAGGATCGAAATCTGCGCGCCGCGGAACGCCTGGAAGCCGTCGGAGATGTTGACGACGCGCAGCGGTTCGGCGGGGCGCGAATAGACGACCACCAGGCTCCACGCCGAGAGCACCGCCTGAGAGCTGCAGTACGAGCCGGTGTTGGTGACGGTGAGATTCGAGAGCGTGTAGTTGCCGTTCGCGGTCACCAGGCCGGTGACGTCCTCGTAGCCCGAGAAGAAGCGGAGGATCGTGCCGCCGTTGTTGTAGAGCTCGGTGAACGTGCGATCGGCGACGAGGTTCGCGCTGCCGCTCGGCCCAGCGAGCGTGACGTTCGCGTCGACGGTCGCGCCGGAGCCGGCCCAATAGAGATGGGCGGCGACCACGCTGGCGCCAGCCGGAATTCCGTTCAGCGCGCGCGTTCCGGACGCGTTCAGCGAGCAGGCGTTGACGCTATTAGGCTGAGAACGGAGCGTCCCGGCAGTGCCAGTGAACTGAATGTTGCCGGCGTAGCTGCGGAAAAGCGCGATCGGGGTCTGCGCCAATGCCGGCGCTGCCGCGAGCGCCAGCAGCAGACAAGCGAGGAGCAGGCGCGCATGACGCGCGAAATGGAGCGCGCAGCGATCCGCACGCGCGTGATCGCCGTCGCCCAAACGAATCGGGCTACGCAATTTCACGCAGACGGATTCGTCAGAACGCCTGATGGATTGAACGTGAAACTGCGCAGAACGCGCTGCGTGTTTTCCGACCCCGCGCGCGTCGCGTGCGGAGCGGCCGCTGCGCGCCTGCTCGAATTTGCCCGCGCGGGCGTGGGGTCGTGCCGGTCAGTTGCCTATCGGGGAGAGAAGCGGGTGGGGGGACGTCGCCCCTAACTCCTCCGGTCGCCTCGACCCTGCGGGTCGCCCTAACTCCTACGCATCTCCTGACCGCCGCCGTACACGTAGAGCTTCTCGCCGGTCACGTATGACGCTCGGTCCGAAACGAAGAAGCGCACCGCGTTCGCGACGTCTTGCGGCTGGCACACGCGGCCGAACGGCATCGCTTTGTCGAGCTCGTGGATGTCCTGAACACCGGCGGCCGCCTTCGCGAGCCTCCGACCCATCTCCGTTTCCACGAGACCAGGCGCCACGACGTTCACGTGGATGTTCCTGTGGCGCACTTCTTTGGCGAGCGTGAAGGCGAGCGCCTCGAGTGCGGCCTTGCCCATGTTGTACGGCGCGCCGCCCGCGCCATAGCCGAGCGTCGCGGCGCTCGAGATCATCACGATGTCGCCGCGCGGGCGCGTCTTCATACTCGGGAGCACCAGCTGGCACAGGTGGTGTGCGCCGAACGCGTGCGTCCGCACGACGCGCTCCATCTCCGCGGGATCCGTCTTCTCGACCGTATTGCCGCGGCTCGCGATGCCCGCGTTGTTGATCAGAATGTCGACGAAGCCGAAATCGCGGACCGCGGCTTCGACCATGCGTTGATCTTCGTCGTAGCTGTCGACCGATGCGGAGTAGGCGATCGCGCGCCGGCCGAGCTTCTCGATCGCGGCCACGGTCTCTTTCGCTGCGGCCTCGTCACGGCGGTAGTTGACCGCGATGTCGGCGCCGTCCTCGGCGAGGGCGAGAGCGATTCCGCGTCCGATGCCGCGCCCGCCGCCTGTCACGAGCGCCACGCGTCCTGCGAGAGTCATGCATGATCCTCCGAAGGCGCGCACGGTAGCCCCGCCTCTGCCGCGGGCGCTGGCGAGGCGGTACCGCGCTGCGCATCATCGCGGCGGGCCGCGAGGACGACGCGCGCGACCCACCCCAGTCGGGACCGCATGGACACCAGCCAGATACGCTCGCGCCTCACGCACCCGATCGTCGATGCCGACGGCCACCTGCTCGAGTTCGTGCCGCTCGTGCGCGACTTCATCGTGGAGATCGCGGGCGAAGACGTCGCGAAGCGCTTCGACACCGTCACGAGAGGCTCTGCGCTGACGCGCCCGCTCGACGTGAAAACGAAGCGTTCGCTGGGCCTCGCGCGCCACGGCTGGTGGGGCCTGCCCGCTCGTAACACCTTGGACCGCGCGACCGCGACGATCCCGAAGCTGCTTTACGACCGCATGGACGAGATCGGGCTCGACGTCGCGATCCTCTACCCGACGCTCGGCCTCGTGCCGATGGCGCTCGACGACGGCGAGGTGCGCTGCGGGCTCGCGCGCGCCTGCAACCGCTACTACGCCGAGTGTTACGGCCCGCAGCGCGATCGCCTGCTGCCGGTAGGGATCATCCCCACCTTCACGCCGCAGGAAGCGATCGCCGAGCTCGAGTACTCAACCAGCGCGCTCGGCCTAAGCGGCTTCTTGTTCGGCGGGCTCGTGCTGCGGCCGGTGCCCGGCCACGAGAGCGTGCGCGCCGCGCGCTGGGTCGATGGCCTCGGCCTCGACAGCGCACACGACTACGACCCGCTCTGGCGCCGCTGCGCCGAGCTCGGCATCTCGCCCACCTTCCACTCGACGGGCATCGGCTTCGGCTCGCGCAACTCTCCGACCAATTATGTCGCGAATCACGTCGGCAACTTCGCCGCGGGCAACGAGGCGATCGCGCGCTCGCTGTTCTTCGGCGGCGTGCCGCGCCGCTTCCCGAAGCTGCGCTTCGCGTTCCTCGAAGGCGGTGTCGCTTGGGGCTGCACGCTCTATGCCGACATCCTCGGCCACTTCGAGAAGCGCAATCGCGAGGCGATCGCGCACTACGACCCCGCGGCGCTCGACCGGGCGCAACTCGTGAAATGGATCGAGCGCGACGCGCCCGCCTCGTTTCGCGAGCGATTGGGGCGCCTCGACGAGGCGCTCGCGTTCCTCTCCGACCCGGGCGAGGACCGCAGCGCGCTCGACGAGTTCGCCGCGAGCGGCATCACCCGCGCCGAAGACGTGCGCGACGTGTTCACGCGCCAGTACTTCTTCGGCTGCGAAGCCGACGATCCCACCAACGCTTTTGCATTCGACAGACGCGTGAACCCGTTCGGTGCGGGCCTGAATGCGATGTTCGCGAGCGACATCGGGCACTGGGACGTTCCAGACTTCCGCGGCGTGCTGCCCGAGGCGTGGGAGCTCGTCGAGCACGGCCTCGTCGACGAGGCGGGCTTCCGGGCCTTCGCGTTCGAGAACGTCGTGCGCCTCTTCGGAGGCACGAACGCGAAGTTCTTCGAGGGAACCGTCGTGGCCGAGCAGGCAGCGAAGCTGCTTGCCTCGGACTGTTAGGGCTCTGCGCCCACGCGAATCATCCGCTTGCCACGGTTCTCGCCCGCGAGCAGCCCGATCAGCCCGCGCGGCGCGCTCTCGAGCCCTTCGAGAATGTCCTCGTGCACCTTCAGCCGCCCGCTCTTCGTCCACGCCGCGAGGTCACGCTCGGCCTCCGCATCCTGGTCCACGAAATCCATCACGATGAAGCCCTGCATGCGCAGGCGCTTCACCACCAACAAGCCGGGCACGCCCGCCGGACTCTTCGGCGCCGCGACGTCGTACTGCGAGACTGCGCCGCAGCACGAGATGCGCCCGCGCTGCTTCATCGCGAACAGAGCGGCCTGCAAGATGAGCCCGCCGGTGTTGTCGAAATAGACGTCGACTCCATCGGGCGCGGCCCGCTTCAGCGCCGCCGACACATCCTCGTTCTTGTAGTCGATGCACGCATCGAAGCCGAGCTCGCGAACGACCCACTCACACTTCTCGCTTCCACCCGCGACGCCGACTACGCGCGCGCCTTTGATCTTCCCGATCTGCCCGACGATCGAGCCCACCGCCCCGCCCGCCGCCGAAACGAGCAGCGTCTCCCCGGCCGCGATCCCGGGCACGTTCAACAGACCGTGATAGGCCGTCTTCCCCGTCACCCCTAACACCGAGAGCTGCTGCGACAGCGGCCGATGCCCGCTGCAGCGCGCGAACCCCTTCGCCTCCCCGACCGCCCACTCCTGCCACCCGAGCTCGCCCATCACGACATCCCCACGCGCAAACTGCGGCGAGCGCGACTCCACGACCTCCCCGATCCCATATCCGCTCATCAGCTGCCCCGCCTCGAGCGCCGCCCGATAAGTCGCTCCCTGCATCCAAGCCCGATTCGCCGCATCGAGCGACAACAAAACCGTCCGCAACATGACCTGCCCCTCAGCAGGCGCCGGAACGGGAACAGTCCGCGTCGCAAAATGCTTCAGCTCGAGCGGGCCCCTAGGCCTCTCCAGCGAGAGAATCTGCGTGTTGTCCGCCATAGCTTCTCCCTGCGCTCGCACGATGCACCCGCGCCACTCCGAAGGCAAAGCCGCATCCCTACCTCGAACGAAAGTGCGGCTGGCGGGGGTCGACCCCCCGCCAGCCGCACCCGCCTAACACCTAGCCCGCCAGTCGCGAAACCAGCGCACACCACCGACCGCGAGCGAAGGCGCGCGCGCCGGCGGGGTGCCGCTCGCAGCGCAGGTCAAGCGCAGCAGGAAACTCCACGCAACACCCGGACTTCGAACACCGACTCCCGGGACGCCTCAGAGCCCCAAGCGAGCCACGGAGCGAGAGCGGCACCCGAGGCGCGCGCGCCTTCGCTCGCGCGCACTACCGGGTTCCCCGCAGCAAGCACCTCGAGCTCGCGCGGGACCTCCAACGTCTTCGCGCCGGAGTCCCCGATCGGCGCGATCCTCACTTCCTCCAGCTCGGCTCCCGCTTCGAGATGAACGCGTCGATCCCTTCGATCGCATCCGCCTCCATCATGTTCGCCGCCATCGTGTCGCCCGCGAAGCGATACGCCTCCGGCAGCTCCATCGCGAGCTGGCGGTAGAACATCTCTTTACCGATCCGCACCGCCGAAGCCGGCTGCGTCGCGATCCGCTGCGCGACGCGCTCCACCTCCGCATTCAGCTCGGCGGGCGCCACCACGCGATTCACGAGCCCGAGGCTCTCCGCGCTCTTCGCATCGATCATCTCACCAGTGAACAGCAGCTCGAAGCTGCGCTTGCGGCCCATCGCGCGCGAGATCGCGACGCTCGGCGTCGAGCAGAACAGGCCGAGGTTGATGCCGGTCGTGCCGAAGCGTGCATTCTCCGATGCGATCGCCAGATCGCAGCTCGCAACCAGCTGCGCCCCCGCCGCGGTCGCAACGCCATGGACCCGGGCGATCACCGGCTTCGGCAACGCTACGACCGACTGCATCATGCGCCCGCAGCGCGCAAACAAATCCTCATAATAACTCTGCCGCGGGTTCGCGCGCATCTCCTTCAGATCATGCCCCGCACAGAACGCGCGCCCGGCGCCCGCGATCACGACCACCCGCGCCGCCTCATCGAGCGCGACCCGATCGAGCTCGCGCTGCAGCGCATCGAGCAGCGCCTCCGACAACGAGTTGAACTGCTCGGGCCGATTCAACGTGAGCGTCGCAACGCCATCCTTGTCTTCGCGTAGCAGAACCGGCGCGTTGTCACTCGTCATCGCGTTCTCCTCCGTCTGGCCGCGCCCATTGTGGCTCATCGGCGGGGAACCGGTCCCACCCCCGACCCCGCGCAGCGCGCAGCGTGAAGATCGCGGGCCTCGAAGGCCCGCGATCTTCACCTCCCCCATTTTCAACCGACGGACGGTGCCCGACCGCGCCCCACCGACCGCGAGCGAAGTCGCGCGCGCCGGCGGGGTGCCGCTCGCAGCGCAGGTCAAGCGCAGCAGCGGGACGCCCGGACTTCAAACGCCGACCCCCGGGACGCCTCAGAGCCCCAAGCGAGCCACGGAGCGAGAGCGGCACCCGAGGCGCGCGCGCCTTCGCTCGCGCGTACTACCGAGTTCCCGCATCGCTCGCCTCAGCCGGAGACCTCCCGCACCCACTCCTCGTCGCTCATCGCAATCACCCGATCCGTGTATCCATGGAAGCGCTGCCCCCCGCCCTCGTTCCGACCGAACAGCACATGCGAGCGCGCGCCACTCTGCAACGCGCGCTGCTGCCGTAGACCCGTCGCGTAGTCCTCTTCTTTGACGACATACCCCAACAACTCGAACATCTTGTCCGCGATCTCGCGCTGTTCGTCGGTTGGCGGTTTTTCCACCAGATAGTTCTGCACCGTGACGGACTCCAGCGCGTTCTCGCCGGGGAAGAGCTGCGAGATCATCACGCCACGCCCGCCCGCGTCGAACGACGCGATCGAGACGTGCGGAAAGATCGTCCACACGCCGGACAGCAGCGTGTGCAGCGGCCACTCCTCGGGCGAAGCTGCGACGTTCGCGCTCGCTTCGGCGCTCTCGGGCTCACCCTCGCCGCGCACCGAGCTCGGCGCTCCCTTCGAGAGCGCCAGCACGCGCTGATGCGGCCCCCAGGCGTAATAGAGCGCGCGGTTCCCGATCTCCGTCCCGAAGGTGCTCTTGTGAAGGATCGGCAAATGATAAAAATCGAGATAGCCGTCGTAGGCGATCTTCCAGTTCGGGCCCTTCACACTGCGGCGAGAATGGAAGTGCCACGACTCGAAGCCGAAGTTCCCGAGCAGCGCGTCGTAGCCGCACAGGAACTTCTCGATCGAGAGCCGCGACTTCGGATCGAGGATCACCCAGATCAGACCCGCGCGTTCGAGCGCCGGCAGGCGCACGAGGCCGTGTGTCGAGCGCTCGACGGCGCCGAAATCTTTCTCTTGGAAGACGCCGGCGAGCCGGCCTTCGAGGTCGTACGTCCAGGCGTGATACGGGCACATGAAGCGCCGCGTGTTGCCGCTCGCTTCCGTAATGATTTGGGCCCCGCGATGAGCGCACGAGTTCACGAACGCGCGAACGCTGCCGTCTGCTCCGCGCACGATCAGAACCGGGACGCCGGCGGCTTCGAGTGCGCGGTAGTCGCCGGACTTCGGGAGCTCGCACGACATCGCGAGCATCAGCGGCAGGCGCCTGAAGATCTTGTCGCGCTCGAGCTTCGCGCGGCTCTCGTCGAGGTAGCTCGACGCGGGCTCGCGCAGCACGCCCTCCACTTGCTCGACGCGGTCGGCATCTGCGCAGGCGGCCATGTGCTGTGCCATGCGAACGAGCTCGGCGCGCGACATCGGGAGACCTCCATTTAACGTGTTCAACCGAGCCGCATTCTACGCCGCTGGCGTAGAATTGGGAGCCGTTTCACGAGGAAGGGGCCCTATGCCGGGCGATCTGAGCTGGCTCGCGAAGCTCCAGGAGGAGCCGCTCGAGCCGAGCCGCACGATTTGTGATCCGCATCACCATTTATGGGACAGCCCCAGCCACAGCGAGCGGTACCTGCTCCACGAGCTGCTCGGCGATACCGGCAGCGGGCACCGCATCGTCAGCACCGTGTTCGTCGAGTGCGCGGCGATGTATCGGGCGGACGGCGACGAGGCGCTGCGCTGGGTCGGCGAGACCGAGTTCGCGCAGGGTGTCGCTGCGATGGCGGCGAGCGGTCATTACGGAGAGACGCGCGTCTGCGCTGGCATCGTCAGCCGCGCGGATCTGACGCGCGGCAACGATGTCCCCCGGCTGCTCGACGCCCACATCGTCGCGAGCACGAACCGCTTCCGCGGCGTCCGCCACGCGAGCGCGTTCGACCCGAATCCGGAGATTCGCCGCTCGCACACGGCGCCGCCGGCCGGATTGTTAGGAGACGCGAGCTTCCGCCGCGGCTTCGCCGAGCTCGCGAAGCGAAAGCTCTCGTTCGACGCTTGGCTCTACCACCACCAGATCCCCGAGCTCACCGCGCTCGCGCGCGCTTTCCCCGAGACCACGATCGTGTTCGACCACTTCGGCGGCCCGCTCGGCATCGGCCCCTACGCCGGCAAGCGCAGCGAGATCTTCGCGCAATGGAAACGCGACGTGGACGAGCTCGCGCGCTGCGAGAACGTCGTCGCGAAGCTCGGCGGCCTGCTGATGGCGGTGAACGGCTGGGGCTACGAGAAGCGCCCAGTGCCGCCCGGCTCGCAGGAGATCGCCGACGCGACGCGCGCCTGGTATCTGCACGCGATCGACCGCTTCGGTCCGAAGCGCTGCATGTTCGAAAGTAATTTTCCGATGGACCGCGTCACGTGCAGTTATCAGGTGTTGTGGAACTCGTTCAAGCGCATCGCGGCCGGCTTCAGCGAGAGTGAGAAGGATGCGCTGTTCCACGACACGGCGGTGCGGGTGTATCGGCTTTGAGGGGATGCCTTCGTTCGTGACACCGCTGCGCGGTCCGGCGGGGGCTCGCCTCGGCTCAGCCGCGTGACCGCGATGGATCGAGCTACGCGGCGTTCGGGGTGTGCGCGCTGCGCTTCGAGCTTGCGCGCGGTCACGCCTGGGCGTTCGCTCCGCGACCCCCGCCTGCCCGCGCAGCTCCTTGCAGTGCGACGTCGACGCGGGCCTCGGGAGGAGGAAGGGTGACGCGACGGCGCCATCGCGTCACTTTCGGTGTTGCCGGCGAGCGAGGTTCAAGCCTCTACTTTGGCGTAATAGTTCTTCGCGCCGATCTTCCTCACGTCGCTGAGCCAGTCGCTGTCGTAGTACTCGGTCGGGCCTTGCAGGGGGTCGACCATCGACCAGGCCTGGCGCTTGTAGGTCCAGTTCTCGGGCTGGAGGCGGTGGGCGGCCCGGAAGAACGGGCGCGCGGCGGCTTCGTGGCCAATGCGGTGCAGGTGTTGGCCGAGCTCGAAGTTCGCGGCGGCTAGCGAGACTTCCTTCGGGCGCGACGCCGAGCGCGAGATCACTTCGTCGGGCGAAAGCGCGTAGCGGCTCTTCTTCCCGGCGCGCGCCCAGTCGCGCAGCATCGTGGCCGTGAGCTGGAAATCGACTTCGAGCTTCGCGGCCTCGGCGAGCATGTCTTTCATGCGCTGCGGAGTGCCTTCCGGCAGCTCGACGCTGCCGTAGCCGCGCTCGCGCGGCGCGAAGGCGGGCTCGGCGGGTCGCACGAGCACGCCGTCCTCGTCGATCCACACGCTCATCGGCACGTTGATGATGCCGAGCAGCGCCCCTAATGAGTGCTCAGGGTCGAGCAGCTGCGGGTAGCTCGCCTTCGCGGCGTCGATCCACGGGTAGGCGGCCGCGACGTTCGTGTCCATCGCGACCGTCACGATCTCGAGCCCCTGCGGCCGCAGCTCGTCTCGCACCGCCTGCCACACGGGCAGGTCCATGCGGCAGCCTCACCAGCTCGCCCACGCGCACAGGAAGACTTTCGTCCCCTTCAGCGAGCCGAGCCGGAACGGGTTGCCGTCGCGCGCGGGCAGCGTGATCTCGGGAACGACCGCGGTGGTCAGCGCGCGACCGCCCGAGACGGGCCCGAGCGCCCACAGGCGATGCGCCTCGTCCGCTACGAGCGCCATGCCGAGCGCGTTCGCGAGCGCGGGAACGTTCACACGCCCGTCCGCGCGCCGAACCTCCTTCGGCAGCGGCATGCAGACTTCGGCCTTGCACGCGCCTTCGGGCTTCAGCTCCCAGCCCGTGCCTTGCGCCAGCTCTGCTGCGGTCGGATCGAGTCGCTCCAGGATCATCGGCCTCCCTCCCCTAATGGATCCTTCGGCGCCGGCTCGGTCGCGGTCGTCCGCGCCGTTCATCGGGCGCCGATCTCGCGCCTTCGTGCGCGGCTCCGACGCTACCACCCAGTACGGGCCCGGAATGCGACCCGGCCGACAATTGGGTCAGCGCGCTTCGAGGTTGGCTGGCCCGCCAGCGCCGGCTGACGCCGGTAGCCACTCGATGCGCACGCGCCGCTTCCCGAACGCACGCGCGGCCACGACGTCGAGCCCCATGTAGACGTCGATCGCGAGACGGCGATGGCTCGGCATCCGGTCGGCGACCTCCCACTCACCCGGGAGGCCCTCGATCGAGACGCGCGCACCGGGACCCAATCCCTCGATCTCGAGATCGCGCGAGACCGCGATGATTCGCATTCCCGGCCGAAGCTGCGCTCCCCAGGCGGCGAGCGTGGGCGTCGCGTCGGTCTGCGCGACGGTCGAGTTGTAAGCCGTCGCCGTCACCGTGATCTGGCGCAGTGGCGGAGCTGGCCGCTCCGGAACGGGCGGCGGGACCGCCAGCGGCGGCCTCGGAGTGAAGCACGCGAGCCCAATCCAAAGGGCCAGCGCCAGCGGCGCGAACGATTCCGGTGCCGGCAGCCACCGTGCGGCCCGGCGCTCACGCGAGCTCGCTGCTCCGCGTTGCTGAGGAGGTCCCATCGGCGCTTCATGGAGCAAGCCGTGTGCCAGCAGATCGCGGGGAATGCCTTCAAGTACTGCCCAAACGCGCCGAAAACGACGGCAAAGCGCCTGTGACCCGCGGCTCTGAGAGCCGTGGAGGGCTTCATGAGAACTACGCACGAATGGTGCCTCGTGCTGATTGCGCCCTTTTGCCTTGCCGCTGCGGCTCGCGCGCAGGTCGAGGTGGGCGGCGACCTGACGCTTGCGAGCGCCTACCTGTGGCGGGGCGTCACTGTCGTGAATCGCCCCATCCTCCAGCCTTCGCTTTACGCGACAAGGCCGCTCGGACCGCTAGCGGTCACAGGCTCGCTCTGGTCGAACATCGAGCTCGGCCGTTACGACGGGAGCAGCGACATCAGTGAGACCGGCGGCACCTCCGCCTTCAACGTGGCGGAGATCGATCCCTCGCTCGAGCTCGGCCTCCCGATCGGCGAGCACTCCCTCGCTCTCGGTGTCGACGGCTTCGTCTACCCGAACGGCGCCGGCTACACGAGCGCCGACAACGCAGCCGAGATCTACCTCCGCCTCGATGTCGCGCTGCCCGGCGAGCCGAGCCTCGGCTGGTGGCGCGACGTCACCGCGATCGACGGCTCGTACTTCGAGGCATCGCTTTCGCACTCGTTCGCGCTGCGCGAGGATCTCGCGCTCGAGCTCGCGTGCGCTGCTGGCTTCAGCCTCTCGCAAGGCGAGAACCTGCGGAGCGACGGCAGCGTGCGCCGCCCGGGCAACTTCGCAGAGGACGGCTTCACGCACTGGGAAGGCGGCGCCACGCTCGCGTTCTCCTGGCGCGAGCTGACGATCGCGCCGTCGCTCTCGCTCGTCGTCGGGAGCGATCCGTGGACGAAGTACTCGTCGGCGACACACACGCGCGACGTCAAGCTGTACGGCGCGCTCTCGGTCCGCTCCGCCTCGCTCTGGCCGGAGCGCTGACATGCGGCCGCGCCTGCCGGTGAGCTCGCTGCGCTGGAGGGCGATCGGCTTCTTGCTCGCGGTGTCCGCCGCATTCGTCGCGGGGAGCCATCTGCTGCAGCGCGCGATCGTGCAGCCGGAGTTCGCGGCGCTCGAGAACCGGCAGGCGGATTCCGACCTCTGGCGTGCGGTCGAGGCGATCGGACGCGACGCCCAAGTGCTCGCCAACAGCGCGCAGGACTACAGCTCGTGGGACGACACGTATGCGTTCATCGCCGGCGAACGTCCCGGCTACGTCGCCTCGAATCTGGTGCCAGAGACGTTCGAGAACCTCGACGTCGACGCGATGGTCTTCGCGAGCCAGAGCGGGGAGATCCGATGGAGCGGCCGACGCAGCGACGACGGTGAGCTCGTAGCGGCGCCCGAGCTCGTCGACGCACTCGTCGCGCCGACGAGCCGCCTGCTCGGGCACGAGCACCCCACTTCGAAGCTGCACGGCGTGCTCGCGACGCCGGCAGGGCTCTTGCTCGTGGGCTCGGCAGCGATCACCGACAGTGCGCAGGCCGCGCCGGTGCGCGGCAGCGTCATCTTCGCGCGCATCCTCGATGAGGATGAGATCCGCTCACTCGGCGAGAGAACGCGCGTCGCGCTCTCGATCTCCGCTTTTCACGAGGGCGGCGTGCGCGGCGAGCCGGACGCGCACTCAGAAGCCGGCGGGCCGAGCCACTGGCACGACGTTTCCGACGCCGCGCTGCTGCGCAGCTTCACGCCCGTGAACGGAGTCAATGGAGCGCCCGCGCTGCTGCTGCGCACCGAGATGCGGCGCGAGCCCACGCAGCGCGCGGCGGCCGCCGCGCGGCTGTCCGTGCTGTGCGGAATCGGCGGCGGCCTCGCGATGTTGCTCGTGATGTGGTGGACGCTCGAGCGCTGGCTCGTGCGGCCGCTCGAGCGGGTGACCGCTCATGCCGTGCGCGTCGGCTCCGAGGGCGACGCGAGCACGAGCGCGAGGCTCGGGCTCCGAACGCGCGACGAGATCGGCATCCTGGCGCGCGAGTTCGACGCAATGGTCGAGCGCCTCGAGCGTTCGCGCGCGGAGCTGATCGCGGTCGCCCATCAATCGGGCCGCGCCGAGGTGGCGAGCGCCGTGCTGCACGACGTCGGCAACGTGCTGAACAGCGTCGCGGTCGCGGCGAGCGTCGCGAACGAAACGCTGGCGCGCTCCGAGCTTCACTCGCTGCGGCGCGCGATCGATCTGCTCCAGAAGCACGCCGGCGACATCGCCAGCTACCTGGCGAGCGACGCACACGGGCGCCATCTCGTGCCTTTTCTCGGCGAGCTCGCGAGGCAGCTCGAGAGCGAGCAACAGGCGCTCGGCGCCGAGTTGAAGACGCTCTCCGCGGCGGTCGAGCACATCGCGGCTCTGGTACGCGCGCAGCACCAGAACAGCACGCCACAGGCGGTGCTCGAGCAGCTCGACCCGCCGGCGCTGATCGATCAGGCGCTGCAGCTCTGCGCGGAGTCGTTCCTGCGTCACTCGATCGCGGTCGAACGCCGCATCGAGAGCGGCCCGCCGCTGTGGCTCGATCGCCATCGCTGCCTTCAGGTGTTAGGCAATCTGCTGCGCAACGCGGCGCACGCGATCCGCGAGACGCGGCGAGGCGGCGGCCAGCTGGAGATCGCGCTCAGCCGGAAGCGCGAGGCAGCCGACAGCTGGATCGAGCTCGCCGTCAGCGACGACGGCGTCGGCATCGCCGAGCACGAGCTCGATCGCATCTTCGCGCTCGGCTACTCGACGCGCGAAGGCGGGCAAGGCATCGGCCTGCACAGTGCGGCGAACCTCGCGCGCGAAATGGGCGGCGAGCTGCGCGCGACGAGCGCCGGCCCCGGCCGCGGCGCGTGCTTCACGCTCCGCATTCCTGCACGCAAGCCCGCAGAGCGGGCGCGCAGCGACGCGGAGGCTTCGGAGTCGGGCGGAGCGCGAACAGTCTCTGACGCAGAAAGGACGACATCATGAGTGCTGCGCTGTCTCTGCGGCGTCGCGTGCTGGTGGTCGACGACCAGCCCGAGATTCATGCCGATTTTCGGAAGATCCTGTGCCCCGCTGAGCCGCCGAGCTCGCTGCGCCGCGCAAAGGAGAGGCTCTTCGGCCAAGGCACAGCGGCCTCGAGCGACGCGGCGCCGAGCTTCGATGTCCGATCCGCGCATCAGGGACAGGAGGGCGTGCGCGAGATCGCGCTCGCGCGCGAGGCGTGCGAGCCGGTGCAGGTCGCCTTCGTCGACATGCGCATGCCGCCGGGCTGGGATGGCCTCGCGACCATCCGTGCGCTCTGGCAGGCCGACGCCAGCGTGCAAGTCGTGCTCTGCACCGCTTTCTCGGACGAATCGCTCGATCGCGTGACCGCGGTGCTCGGCAACGCGGACAAGCTGCTCGTGCTGAAGAAACCGTTCGAGCCGATCGAAGTGCTCCAGCTCGCCACCGCGCTCAGTGACAAGTGGCAAGCCGAGCGCGACGCCGAGCTCCAGCTCGGCGAGCTCGAGCGTCTCGTGCAGGAACGCACCGCGGCGATGGAACACGCGGTGCTGCACGACAAGCTCACCGATCTTCCCAATCGCGCGCTGCTGCTCGACCGGCTGGCGAGCGCGATCGATCTTGCGCGCCGCGATCCGAGCCGGCGCTTCGCGCTGCTGTTTCTGGACATCGACGGCTTCAAGGGCGTCAACGATTCGCTCGGGCACTCCGAAGGCGATCAACTGCTGGTGCACGTCGCCGACCGGATTCGGCAGTGCCTGCGCGCGAGCGATCTCGTCTCGCCCGCCTGCCTTCCTGCGCGCCTCGGCGGTGACGAATTCTTGGTGCTGGTCGAAGGGCTGACGCGCCCGTCGGATGTCGCGCGCGTCGCCGAGCGGCTGCTCGCCGCGCTGGCCGTGCCGTATCGCATCGACGCCCATCAGATCTCGGTCAGCGTCAGCATCGGCGTCGCGACGAGCGAGCGCGGCTACGCGGCCGCCGGTGAAATGATGCGCGATGCCGAGATCGCGATGGTTCGCGCGAAGGGCTCCGGCGGCGCTCGCTACGTGCTGTTCGACGAGGCGATGCACCGCGAAGTATCGGCGCGGCTCTCGCTCGAAGCTGCGCTGCGCAAAGCGGTGGCCGATGACGCTCTCGAACTGCACTACCAGCCGATCGTTCGGCTGTCCGATGGACGCATCGACGGCTTCGAAGCGCTCGTGCGCTGGAAGCTCGCGAGCGGAGAAGCCGTGCCGGCCTGCGAGCTGATCGCGGTCGCGGAAGAGACCGGCCTGATCCAGCAGCTCGGGCTGCAGTTGTTACGACGGGGCTGCCGCCAGCTGGCGAGCTGGCACGAGACGATTCCGCGCGCGCGCGACCTGCGGCTCACGGTGAACCTCTCACGCCGCCAGCTGCTCGATGCGGAGTTCGGGGCGCGCGTGGCGGAGCTGATTCGCGAGAGCGGCGTCGACGCGACGCGCCTCGGCCTCGAGATCACCGAGACGACGGTGCTGCAGGACCTCGAGGGCGCGATCGCGGTGCTGCAGCGCTTGCGCGAGCTGGGCGCCGCCGTGCTGCTCGACGATTTCGGCAGCGGTTACTCCGCGATCGCGCATCTGCATCGCATGCCGCTCACCGCGATGAAGATCGACCGTTTGTTGCTGACGCAGGCGCACGCGGAAGCGCGCCACGCGGTCACGCTGCGCGCGATGGTGGAGATCGCGAAGGCGTTCGGGCTCGGCGTGGTGGCCGAGGGCATCGAGACTGAGGGCCAGCGCGCGCTGGTCGAATCGCTCCAGATCGAGCTCGGCCAGGGCTACCTCTACTCGCCCGCAGTTCCGCCCGAGGAAGCCGCGACGATGCTGCGCCGTGGAAGGTTGCTCGCGCCGCGCAGCTGAGGCGTGCCGCGCACGGGCAGCGCGCTGCGCGCTGGGAGCGCGCTCGTCGGCTCGCCGGCCGCAGCCTGCGCCACCGGCACGCGGCGCGATCCGATCAGCTGTCCGGTCGCGGTCAACACTTCGATGCGCAGCGGCCCGCGCTGGCCTGCGAGCTTCGCGCGCGAGAGCTCGTCCCAGACGCGGAAGCCGCGGCCGTGCGCGGTGATCGAGACGTCGCGCGACGCCCGTAACAGCTCGGCGCCGCGCTTCCACTGCACCGTCACGCTGACGGGTACCGGTACCGGCGCAGCGACGCGCACGGTCGCGCGCACGTTCGCCTCGCTCTGCTCGACTGCGAAGGCGGCGATGCGCAGCGGCGCCGGCGGCACGAGCCGCGGGAGTAGCAACGGCGCGACCGCGAGCCCCGCGACCGGCAGCGCGCCGAGCAGACGCGCCGAGCGCGCGAGGCCGCGCGGAAGCCCGACGCTCACGGCCGCCGCGCACAGCGCGAGCCCGAGCGCGAGCGGCTGCGCGACGACGAACGGCGTCCGCAGCGCGAGCGGCAGTAACAGCTGGAGCGCGGCGTAGGCGACGGCGAAGAAGTAGCTGGCCGCGAACGCGGGGCTGCGACGCAGCCAGCGGTCGAAGGTGAGGTCGAGGCACGCGAGCGCGGCGAGGCAGCCGAGCGCGAGCGTGAACGCGAGGTTCGGTGAAGTGAGCGTCGTCGAGCGCGCGTAGAACGGCAGCAGGAAGAACAACGTCTCCTGATAAAAGACGCGCGTCGCGTACGACGCGACGCCGACGCGCAGTGAGCCGGGACGCTCTGCCGCGAACGAGCTGCCGCAGAAGAACAGCGTCGAGATCCAAACCAGCCCGAGCAGGCCGAGCACCCACGCGGCGAAGTCCGGGCGCTCCTCCGCCAGTACCGCCACTGCGCAGCCCTGGGCGAGCGCCCACAACGAGTGCGCGATCCAGAAGGACCGCGCATGCCGCTCGCGCAGCGCGCGCACGCGCACGCGCAGCGCGTACCACCAGCGCGCGCGGGGAGACGACATCGGGCGGAGCGTCGCGGATTTCTGGGTTCCGCGCAGAGCGAGCCCTCGCTGCGATTGCGATTGATCGGCGCTCTCGCTTCATTTAGCATATCGGCTAAATGAAAGGACTCTCCATGCCTGGCCCGCCTACCGTCGTCTGCATCTACCGCGTCGCGCCCGGAAGCGAAACCGAGTTCAGCAGCCTGCTGAAGCGCCATTGGCCGGCACTCCAAGAGCTGGGCTTGGTCACGGAAAAGCGCCCGCTCCACTTCCAGGGCGCCGAGTCCGACGGAAGGCCGCTGTTCGTCGAGATCTTCGAGTGGAAGAGCGAGGAATCCTCCGAGCTCGCGCACGAGCATCCCGAGGTGATGGCGATCTGGGAGCCGATGGACCGCCTGACCGAGCGCCGCGAGGGACGGCCCAACATGGAGTTCCCGCACGTCCACCCGCTGAAGGTCCTTTGAGCAAACGCGACGCGAAGAAGGAGCTGGCCGAGGTCGAGGCGGTCTTCGCATCTCTCGCTCATGCTTCGCGCCGCCAGGTGCTGCTCGTGCTCCACTTCCATGGCGGCAGCATGACCGCGGGCGAGATCGCGGCACGTTTCGATTGCAGCTGGCCGACGACGACGCGGCATCTCCAGCAGCTCGAGGCTGCCGGGCTGGTCGAAGCCGAGAGCCGCGGGCGTGAGCGCATCTACAGCTTGAACCGCGCTTTGCTGAGCACCGTCGTCAGCGGCTGGCTCGCGCACTTCTCGCGCTGACGGCGGCCGCTGCGCGGGAGCGCCGGATCGGCTTATCGTGCGCGCCCATTTCTCGAAGGCATCGAAGGAGCCGCAGATGGAGTACACGGTCATTCTCGTCGACAATCCCGCGCCGCAGGTACGGCGCATCACGCTGAATCGGCCCGAGAAGCGCAACGCGCTGAACCACGCGCTGCGCGGGCAGCTGCTCGACGCGCTCTATCAGGGCGACGCCGATGCCGACGTCAAGGTGCAGATCGTGCGCGGCGCCGGCCCGAGCTTCTCTGCCGGCTACGACCTCGGCGGCGGCAACGAAGGCCAGCAGCTGCCGTTCTACACGAGCGACAGCGACGGCCAGTGGCCGCGCCACGTAACAACCGGCTGGATGGGGATCTGGGATCTCGGCAAGCCCGTGATCGCGCAGGTGCACGGCTACTGCCTCGCCGGCGGCAGCGAGCTCGCAACCGGCTGCGACATCGTCTACTGCGCCGAGGACGCGAAGATCGGATACCCGGCCGTGCGCTTCGGCGTGCCCGACATGCATTTCCACGCGTGGCTGGTCGGCATGCGCATGGCGATGGAGATGATGGTGACCGGCGATTCGATCAGCGGCGTCGAGGCCGCGCAGCTCGGCTGGGCAACGCGCGCGTTCCCTGCGGATCAGCTCGAGACGCGCGTGCTCGAGCTCGCGCAGCGCATCACGCAGATTCCGACCGATGTGCTCCAGCTCAACAAGCGCGTCGTCCACCGGCAGATGGAGATGATGGGCTTCCGGACCGCGATGCGCGTTGGCACCGAGCTATGCGCGCTCGGCACGCACACCAAGACGCTGCAGGAGTTCGTCGGCCGCGCGCGCGGCGGCCTCACGCGAGCGCTCAGCGAGCGCGACAAGGCATTTGGGGATTATCGGGAGCGGGAGAAGAGCTAGGGACGCGGCGGAGGTGGCGTGCCGCCGGACTCGCTTATGTAGTCCCTGATCGCTGCGATCCATTGCTCGAGCTGGTCGCGTTGAGGCGAGCCCATCGCGATCGCCCGTTCGAAGGCACGCACACCGAGGTTGAGGTCGTCGTCTCGCAGCGCCGCGACGCCGAGCATCACGATGGCTGCGGGCTCGGCCCGGTTGAGGTGCGCCATGTACAGCACGCCCGCAGTGAATTGAGCGCGCGGCGCAAGCACACGATCGCCGCGGTAGGCGGGCTGGTCCTCGAGGACCCTGAGCGCTCGCTCCCAATTCGAGCGGGCATGCCGAAGTCGCGGGCGATCAGGGTATCTGGAGGCCGCCGTCCGTTCGCCGGCGAGAAACTCGAGGACGTCTCGTTCGCTGGCTCGCAATGTCCACGGGATGCCCGACACACCTGCGAATCCGATCGACAGCTCGTCGACGTAGAGGTGAAGCGATCGGTAGCTCTCTCCCTTTGCGAGGTACTCGAGCAGCGCGAGATGGTATGGCTCGAGATCGAAGTGTCCGTGCGGATCGATCTCGAGGTCGCGGCGAATCTCGCGTGCCGCAGCGTCGTAACGCCCGATCAGGTGATACGCCGTTCCGAGATTGGCGTGGATGGCGTAGTCGTTCGGGAATCTCTCGACGACGCCCTCCAGCAGGCGCGCGCCCTCGGCCGCGTCACCCAAACGAATGAACGCCGCAGCGAGCTCGTTCCACCACTTCGGGTCATCATGGTTTGGCGCGGAACGCAGCCGCGCGATGCGCGCCTCGAGACGCGCCCGATCGATCGGTGGGGCTGTCTCGTCGAGGATCGCCTTCGCCATTCCCCGCCGCGCCTTCACCTCGTCAGCGAGCGTGTCCGAGTCGTTGATGCACGCTGCTACGGGCCGAGCCGCAAGCAACGCCATCGCGAGCGCCAGAACGACTCTGCAACACATCGTCGCCTCCGTGATGCGAGTGCATTCTATTCCCATCGTGTGCGGCACTGCGTGATAGGTTGGCGGCATGCTTCGGGCTCGCCGCACAAGCTGGCTTGCTTTCGTCGCGACTGCGCTCGCCTGCGGCAGCCCGGCTCCGCCGCCCCCGCCGCCGCGGGTCGTCGCGCCGCCGGAGGCGCCGGCGATCGTCATGCCTCCGCCCGCCGACGTGACGATCTGTCAGCGCGACGCGAAGCCGACGCTCGGAGGCGACGCCGCGATCGTCGCCTCGTTCGAAGCCTTCTCGCGCGCCTGGGTCGACAAGATGAAGGCGGTCTCGGCAGCGCGCGCGACCGCTGCCGCGCGCAACACGCTCCGTAACAGCTACGAGATGGAGCTGCGCCCGACCGGCAGCGCGCTGGCGCCCTGGGTGGGCATCCTCAGCTACTGCGAGATCGCGATGAAGTGCGTGGGCCCGCGCGAAGAGCAGTGCACGCCCTCGTCGAGCACGCTCGTCAGGGAAATGTTCCGTTACCAGGGCGGGAACTGGATCTACTAGCGCCCGAGGTGAGGCGCATGGCGAAGCAGCGGCCGATCCTCGATCAGCTGAACTTGGTTGCGCGCGACTTCGACGCCGCGGCTGCGTTCTATCGCCGGCTCGGGCTCGAGCTGCCGGAGGCTTCGGAGTCGTTCGGCATTCGGCACGCAGACCTCTCGTTCGCGACCGGCTTCTCGCTCGACCTCGACAACGAGAAGTTGGCGAGTGTCTACAACGCGAGCTGGCGAAGGCCGGGGGCGCGCGCACGCGTCGTGATCGGGTTCCGCTTCGAGACGCGCGAGGAAGTCGACGCCAAGTACGCGGAGCTGACCGGCGCCGGTCATCCCGGACGCCAGGCTCCGTACGACGCGTTCTGGGGAGTGCGCTACGCGGTCGTTGCCGATCCCGACGGAAACGACGTCGGCCTGATGAGTCCGCCGGATCCAGCGCGGCGCAGCTGGCCGCCGAAGAGCTCACCCGACGCGTGAGCCATGATCCGTACAAGTACGCGAAGTTCGAGCGCGAGCGACGCTTCTTGGTGTCGCCCGCCGCGCCGCTCGCGCTGAGCTCCGATTTCACGCGCTTCGAGGATCTCTACATCGCGGGCACCCGCGTGCGGCTGCGCAGCGCTTCTGACTCTTCGGGCGGCGTGATCTACAAGCTGACGCAGAAGCTTCAGCAGCCGGACGCTGCGATCCGCCGCCTGACGACGTTCTACCTAACAGCCGAAGAGCACGGCGTGTTCGCCGCGCTGCCCGGCGCGCGGCTCGTGAAGCGGCGGCATCGCGTGGGCGACGGCGGCCTCGAGTGGGGTGTGGACGTGTTCGAGGGCGCGCTCGCGGGGCTCGTGCTAGCGGAGCGCGAGTTCGAATCTGAGGCCGCGCTGCGCGCAGCCGCGATGCCCTCGTTCGCCACGCTCGAGGTGACGAACGAAGTCGCATTCTCCGGCGGCGCGCTCGCGACGACGCCGGCCGCCGACACGCTCGCGCGCGCGAAACGGATGCTCGCGGCAGCCTGAGCAGCGCCAGGGCTCCGACGCGGCGCAGAGGCGCGCGCCGGCGCGACGAAATCGCGCGCACCCGCACATTTTGCGCCCCGTCGGCGCGCTGGCTTAGCGTGCCGCGAGCCGCACGGAGGTCTGCATGCGCATCGGAATGGCCGCGATCTGCCAGAACCCCTTCGACACGCGCAGCGACGCCGAGGTCTACGCGAACGAGCTGCGCCTCGCATCGCTCGCCGAGCCGCTCGGCTTCGACTCGCTGTGGAGCGTCGAGCACCACTTCACCGACTACACGATGGTGCCCGACGTGCTCCAGTTCCTGACCTACTTCGCCGGCCGCACGCAGCGCGTCCAGCTCGGCTCGATGGTCGTCGTGCTGCCGTGGCACGACCCGCTGCGCGCCGCCGAGCAAATCTCGCTGATCGATCACATGTCGGGCGGCCGCTTCATCCTCGGCATCGGCCGCGGCGCGGGCCGCGTCGAGTTCGAAGGCTTCCGGCTCGACATGGGCGAATCGCGCGAGCGCTTCGTCGAGGCCGCGCAGATGGTGTTAGGCGGACTCGAGTCCGGATCCTGCGAGTTCACGGGCAAGTACTACCAGCAGCCGAAGAAGGCGATTCGCCCGCGGCCCGAGCGAACGTTCAAGGGCCGCACCTACGCGGCTGCCGTCTCGCCGGAATCCGCCGAGATCATGGCCAAGCTGGGGATCGGCATCCTCGTGATCCCGCAGAAGCCGTGGGACATGATCGACGCCGAGCTCGCGATGTACCGCCGCATCTACCGCGAGACCAACGGCGCCGAAGCTCCCAAGCCGATCATCGCCGGCTGGGTGTTCTGCGACTCGGACGAGAAGCGCGCGAGAGAGAACGCAGTGCGCTGGATCGGCGGTTATTGGGAAACCGCGCAGCGCCACTACGAGTTCGGCGGCGAGCACTTCGCGAAGACCAAGGGCTACGAGTTCTACGCTGCGATGTCCGAGGCGCAGCGGAGATCAGCCGGTCAGGCGACCGAGGCTTATCTCGATCTCCAAGTCTGGGGCACGCCCGCGATGTGCCAGGACCGCATCCTGAAGACCGCGGATCGCATGAACAGCGAGCACTTCAGCTGCGTGTTCAGCTACGCGGGGATGCCGTACGTGGAGGCGGAGAGGAATCTGCGGCTGTTCGCGGGCGAGGTGATGCCGAAGCTGCAGCGGGTGTGAGCTGCGTGCGGACAGTGCAGCTTCGCCTTCGCCTCGCTGCGGTTTGCGCGCTCGCGCTCGTCGCAGGTCCCGGCAACGCGGCGCCGCAGCGCACTGCTCCGCTCACGGAACGAGTCGCGCTCGTGTTCGTCGACCGCACGCGCGCAGCGACGCTGCTTGCCCAGCCGGACGAGTTCACGCTCAGCTTGTCGGAGTTCGATCGAGCGGCTCGCGCGCGCCGTATTCCGCCTCCGAACGACGAGCAGATCCGCGCGCATTTCGCTGCGCAAGCGCTCGATTGGCCGCCCGAGCGAGCCGGCGAGGTCGAAGCGAGCGCGGCTCGAATCGGCAAGAAGCTCGCATCATTCGAGCACTGGCTGCCGGAGCGAATCGAGCTCGTCGCGGCTACGAACGCCAGCGAGGAGGGTGCCGCCCACACGCGCGGCATGGCGGTGATCGTGCCGCTCTCCGCGCTCGAGCGCTCCGGGCCCGAGCTCGATTCGCTGCTCGTGCACGAGCTCTTCCACATCTTGTCCCGACACAACCCTGCCTTGCGGGATCGTCTCTACGGCCTGATTGGCTTCCAGCCCTGCCCCGGCTTCCAGATTCCGAGCGAGCTGCGCAACCGCGTCATCACGAATCCCGACGCGCCGCGCGTCGCGCACGCGATCCGCGTCGAGAGCCGAGGGATTGGGAAGTGGGTTGCGCCGGTGCTGCTGGCCGATCCGCCTCGCTACGACCCGCAGGTCGGCGGAGACCTGTTCGTGTACCTGACGGTTCGCTTCATCCCGGTGTCGCGCGAAGCGGAGCTGTGCCAAGTGGAAGCAGGCGCCGGCCAGCAGCTTTTCGCCGCGGAGCAGTTGTCAGGTCTTTCCGAGCAGATCGGTGAAAACACGACCTACACGATCCACCCTGAGGAGATCCTCGCTGACAACTTTTCGTTGCTCGTGAACGGCGCGCGCAATCTCCCGACGCCCGAGCTGATTGCGCGCTTGCGCGAGCTGATGAGCGCACACGCGCGCTGACCGGCGGCGCGTCGGCGCTACTCGAGCTCGAGAACGCCAAGACGATTCGGCAGATGGAACTCCGGCGGGTCGGCGAGCGTCGGCGCCCAGGCGCTGAACTCGCCGCCGCTCGCCCGATCGATGCGGTAAAAGTTCCCGCGCCAGCGCTCGCCCGGCTTCGGTGAGGGCGCGCCGAGCGCCTCGAACGGAACCGCCCACTCGACCGACCAGCCATCGTCGACGTCGTCTCTCAGGTCGAGCGTCCCGCGTACGTGCACTGCGCGCTGCCAGCCGCGGCACACCCAATCGAGATCGCTGCGCATCGTTCGCCGCGCGCCGTCGGGGTTGTCGATCACGGCCTCGAAGTACGCATTGCGCGGGCTCGACTCGAGCTCGAAGTAGCGGCGCGGGTCGCCGCTCGGCGCGAGGAACGCCTCGACCACCTCCTCGCCGTAGATGGGCGCGTTGCGCCCGCGCAGCGTTCCCCGGACGTCGCGGTCCGCGCAGTCGAACGCGACGTAGAGGCGTTCGCCGTCGTGGCAGACGCGCAGTGCGGTCGGCTGCACGCTGCGTGCGCGGTTCTCGGGATCGCGGCCGTGCGAGGCCGCGAGCGGAACGGGCGCGAGACGGTTCCACGGGGCCTTGTTCAGGTTCGCGTCGATCGGGAATGTCTGCGCGATGCGCGGGACGGGGAGCACGGGCAGAGCCTTCATGCGGCCTCGCTGCAAGTGCGCGCATGAGTAGCGCGGAGACGCGCGCTGACGATCAGGCGCTGCTGCGCGAGGTCGCGGGTGCATTCGCGCTGCCGGGGCGCTGGCTGCGCTCGGCACCGTTCGGCGGCGGGCACATCAACACGACCGTGATCGCGGAGCTGCAGACACCGAACGGTGTCGCACGCTACGTGCAGCAGCGCATCAATCGCGCCGTGTTCCGCGAGCCTGCGCGCGTGATGGAGAACTTCGCGCGCGTGGTCGCGCACCAGCGCCGCGCGCTCGAGCGCGAGGGCGTGCGCGATCTCGAGCGGCGCGTGCTGACGCTCGTGCCCGCGCGCAGCGGTGGCAATTGTTACGAGGATTCACACGGCGATGTCTGGCGCACGGTGCCGGTGATCGACGGCGCGCGCAGCCTCGACACGCCGCGCGGCCCGCGGGACGCGCGCGCCGCGGCATTCGCGTTCGGGCGCTTCCTCGCGCAGCTCGCGGATCTCCCGCCGCCGCGCCTCCACGACACCATCCCACGCTTCCACGATGCGCGGCTGCGCTTCGAGCAGCTGGAAGCCGAGGTGCGCAGGGACGCCGCGGGCCGGCTCGTGGGCTGTCGCAGCGAGGTCGAATTCGCGCTCGCGCAGCTGCCGCTGGTCACACGCTTCGAGGAGCTGAAGCGCAGCGGCGTGGTGCGCGAACGCGCGGCGCACAACGACACGAAGCTCAACAACGTGCTGATCGACGACCTCACCGGCGAAGGGCTGTGCGTGATCGACCTCGACACCGTAATGCCTGGCGGCGCGCTCACCGATTTCGGCGACCTCGCGCGCACCGCCGCGACGCGCGCGGCCGAGGACGAGCGCGATCTTTCGCGCGTGCGCGTCGACGCTGCGCTGTTCGCTGCTCTCGCGGAAGGCTTCGTGCGCGGTGCCGGCGCGAGCCTCGAGCAGAGCGAGCGCCGCGAGCTCGCGTTCGGCGCGCGCCTGATGGCGTACGTGATCGGCATCCGCTTCCTCGCCGACCACCTGCGCGGCGACAGCTACTTCCGCGTGCATCGAGAGCATCACAACCTCGATCGCGCGCGCGCACAGCTCGCGCTCGTGGCGGACTACGAGCGGCGCGACGCAGAGCTCGCCGCGTCTTGCGCAGCGGCGAATCCGTGACGCCAGCCGAAAAAGCTGAAGAGCCCGGAAGTTCCTGCTTTTCTCGCGCGCTCCGGGAGAAATGGAGGAACGCCGCCGCTTCACCCCTTCGTCGTGCGCTGGCGCGATGACCACGACCGTCTTCCTCGCGATGCTCGCGAGCGCGCTGCTCCATGCGAGCTGGAACGCGTGGGTGAAATCGCGCCCCGACCCCTACGGCGCGCTCGTTGCGCTCGGCATCGGCGCGCTGTGGCCGAACGTGATTCTGCTCGGATTCGCGGGCCTGCCCGAGCATGCGCCGTGGGGCTGGATCGCGTTGACGATCGTGCTGAGCGTGCCCGCGCAGGCGCTGCTCGGCTCGGCCTACCGCGAGGGCGACTTCGCGGTCGCGTATCCGGTCGTGCGCGGCCTCAACCCCGTCGTGATCGCGATCGCGTCGCTGTTCGTGTACGGCGAGCGGCTCGCCACCGCGAAGGCGCTCGGAGTTGTGTGCGTCTCCGCGGGCATCGCACTGCTCGGTTGGGAGGCGCTTCAGCGCTCGCGCACCGTGACACTGCGCGGTGTCGCATTTGCCGCGCTCTCGGCGCTCGCGACCGCGGCCGGCGCGCTCAGCGACACGCTCGGCGCGCGCGCCGCGAACGACGCGATGTCGTACGGCCCGCTGATCGCAATCGGCAACGCGATCGCGATGACCGCTTATCAGGCGCGACGCATGAATGTGCCGCACGCCGTCCGCGAGAACTGGCAGATCGTCGTGTTCGGCTCGCTGCTCTCGACTGCGTCGTATCAGCTGCTCGTCTGGTCGGTGACGCGCGCGCCGGTCGCGCTCGTGGTCTCCCTGCGCGAGACGAGCATGCTGTTCGCGGTCGCTATCGGCGCGCTGTTGCTGCGCGAGCGCGTCGGCGCGTGGCGCTGGCTCGCGGTCGCGGTGGTTTTTGTCGGCGTGCTGCTGATCCGCAGCTGAATTCGCGCGATAAGCTGCTCGCCTTGGCCAGCGTGCCCGTGGAGGACCGAGATGCCTGCTTATGTCGATGGCTTCGTGCTCCCGATCCCGAGGAAGAACGCTGCGGCCTACCGCCGCATCGCGTCGAGGGCAGGGAAGATCTGGCGCGACAACGGCGCGCTCGCCTACTTCGAATGCGTCGCGGACGACGTGAAGCCGGGAAAGTGGACCTCGTTCCCGCAGGCCGTGAAGCTGAAGCCGGGCGAAGTCGTGTGGTTCTCGTGGATCACCTTCAAGTCGCGCGCGCATCGCGACCGCGTGAACGCGAAGGTGATGAAGGACCCGCGCATGGCGAAGATGATGGGCCCGAACGCGCCCCAACCCTTCGACGCGAAGCGCATGATTTACGGCGGCTTCGAGGTTTCGGTGGACGCGTAGCGCTGCGCACTCGCCCGAGGAGATTCCCGTGAGTATTCCGGTCACGCTCGAGAAGCTGCGCGCCGAGGCCGAGAGGTTCGGCGCGACTCCGTATCTGCTGACGGTGAGCGACGACGGCCGGCCGCACTCGGTCTCGGTCGCGGCGACCTGGGATGGAGATGCGTTGGTCGCGATGACCGGCAAGCGCACCGCCGCGAACGCGGCAGCGCGCAAGCTGGTCAGCTTGTTATGGGCGCCGCTCGAAGCGGGTGGCTACAGCCTGATCGTCGATGGCGAGGCGAGCGTGCGCGGCGCCGGAGACGACGCCCGCGTCGTCGTGCGCCCGACGCGCGGCGTGCTGCATCGCCCCGCGACAGCGCCCGAGGCGGTGAAGGAAGGCTGCAGCGCCGACTGCGTGCCGCTGCTGCGCGCGGCCGATTAGATCCGCGGGCCGACGCGCCAATAGCGAACCGTCGGCGGCGGCGGATCAGCGGGCTGCGGGTCGGGAAGCTTGTACTTCGCCGCGAACGCGATCTTCAGGCGATCGATCGTGTCGGGATCGTTCTCGGGCGTCAGGCGCACTTCGTAAACCGAATCGCCGATCTTCAGCCTCACGTTCGGATCGGCGTCCGCCCACGCAGGCCAGCGCTTCGTCTCGGGATCGCGCGCGCCGAGGAAGAGCGTGCCGTCGAGCTGCGAGCACCAGATCGTCACCGAATGCGGCAGACCGGCGAAGCCGCTCACCTCGACCGCAATCTCGTCGTTCGCGTCCGTGAAGGACCAATCGCTGGGTGTTGCCACGACGTCGCCGGAAAGCTTCGTTCCCGGGCGGCGCTCGGACGGATCGAAGCACGCGCTGAGCGCCAATGACACCAGACAGGCGGACACGAGCAGGCGAGTGGGCATGGGATCTCCTCGACCCGCAGCCTACTTCGCGCGCGACGCGGCGTGGGAACTTCCTGATCGATCGCGCCTAATCGCTCTCCTCGTCGCCCGCGGTCGCGAATAACGGCAGTGTGCCGGGTAGCTGCACGCCCTCGATCGAGAGCAGGCGCAGCTTCGTCTCGAGCCCGCCGCGCGCGCTGAAGCCGCCAAGCTTTCCGTCTGCGGCGAGCACGCGGTGGCACGGCACGACGATCGAGAACGGGTTCTTCGCGAGCGCTTGTCCGACGTCTCGCGCGAGCTGCTTGTCGCCGAGGCGCGCGGCGATCTCGCCGTAGGAGAGCGTGCGGCCCGGCGCGATCGTGCGTGCGGCTTCGTAGACGCGGCGATGCAGGTCGGGCACTTCGCTCATGTCGAGCGCGATCGCGCTCAGATCGGTGCGCTCGCCCCTCAACAACGCAGCGATCGCTTCCATCGCACGTCGCATGCCTGCCGGTGGCGTGCTTTCACGTGCGCCTGGGAAGCGGCGAGCGATGCGGCGGCGCGCGGCCGCCTCGCTCGCCTCGGGCAGAAAGACGCCCGCGATGCCGCGCTCGCCCCACGCGATGCCCATCGCGCCGATGGCCGTCGCGAAGAGCGCGAACGCGGCGGGCGCGCTCACCGCGCGCTCGAGAACACGCGCTGCACCGCCTGCGCGCCCTGCTCCATCAGTGCGCGAACCTGCGGTGCGAGCTCGTTCGGCAGCAGATCGGTGACCCAGACGAGGCGCGAGCGGGCCTCGCCCTCGGGCAGCACCTGCATCGAGGCATTGTGGTGCGTCGTCTGCCACTCGACGACGGCGTATGCGACGCGCCGCGTTTTCTCGTCGACGTCGATGATGCGCTCCTTCACGTTCATTCCGTTCGCGAACGTGACGACGCGCGCATCGCCGTCGAGGCGCGACGCGGTCAGCACGCCCGGGAAGAGCGCCTTCACCTCGCCGACGTCACGCAGCCGCTTCCACACGTGCTCGGCCGACGCATCCAGCGGGATCTCGAGGCGAATCGAAGCCATCGTTTTCTCCTCGGTTGGCCCTTTGGGGTCTGACCCCAAAGGGCCAACCCTCAGCCGGTGAACACCGCCTCGACGTTATTGCCGTCGGGGTCGATCAGAAACGCGGCGTAGTAGGTCGGGCTGTAGTCGAGCCGCAGGCCGGGCGCGCCGTTGTCGCGCCCGCCCGCGCCGAGCCCCTTCGCGTGGAAGTGGTCGACGGCTGCGCGGCTGGGCGCGCGGAACGCGACGTGCGCGCCGCGCCTCGCCGCGCCTTCGCTGCGATGCAGCCAGAGCGCCGGCGTGCGCGGCGGACCGAAGCCCGCGCCGGCGTCGTCGCGTGAGCAGAGCACGCTGCCGAGCGGCTCTAGCGCGCTGGTGTAGAAGCGCACGCTGGCATCGAGATCGCGAACCGAGAGACCGAGATGATCGAACATGGGAACCTCCTTGTTAGGGAGGAAGACTAGAGAGCGCGCGCGAGGCGGTCTTGGAAGATCTTGCGGTCGCCGAGCGCCGCTTTGCGGAAAGCGCCGGGCGACACGCCGGCAGCGCGATGGAAAGTGCGCACGAAGTTCGAGAGATCGCCGAAGCCCACCTCGAGCGCGACGGCAGTGACGCTGCGCTGCTCTTCCGCGAGCAAGCGTGCCGCGCGCCGCAGGCGCGCGCGTACGAGGTATTGGTGCGGCGTCAATCCGAGCACGCGCGCGAACACGCGCAAGAAGTGGAACTCGCTGAGGCCGGCGCGCTGCGCCGCAGCCGCGAGATCCTGGGGCTCGTCTGCGTGCGCATCGAGCCATTGCGCCACGCTGACGGCGCGCGCGCGATCGCACGCAGACGCGTCGCTCGCGTTCCGTGCTCGCTGCTCTGCCAGCGCGACAAAGCGATGCGCGAACACCAGCGCCACTTCGTCGAGGCCGAGATTGCTCTCGCCGCGCGCGACGGCGAGCGCGAGCTCGCCGATCACCATCAGCTCCGGCAGCGGCGGCGCAGCGCCTCGGCGCCAGATCGGATTCGCGGAATCGAGCGTGTCCGCGAGCGCGGGCGCGAAGTGGAAGGAGAGGCAGTGGTCGCCGCCGTCCAAGTGATCGTGCGTGCAAACGTATTCGTCGCCCGCAGCCCCGATCAGCACCGCGCCGCTGACGAGCTCGTGCGTCTCGCCGAGCGCGCGGCAGCCGAAGCTCCCGCGCGCGACGTACGAGAGGCTGAAGTCGCCGTGCAGCTCGGCGTAGGGCGCGTCGCCGCGGCGAGCAGCGCAGCGGTAGTCGTCGATGACGAGCGACTCGGTTCGGAGAATCGTTCGAGCAGGCACTTCGGCGTCGCTCCAGTGCGGAGTTCGAAAGAGGATGGCCGAGGCACGTCTGCGCGCTTGGCGATTCTTGCGCTCGCGATCACTCGGACCGGTCATCTCCGGCCACGTTCGTCGCGATGACACCAAAGGGGCGAAGCCCTGCTGTGTCAGACCCCATTCTCTAGAAGCCGATCGGTGCCCCGTGGGGCTGGTATTTACAAGACGCTCCGTCTCGTATATCACGGACCCCTCGGAACGAAACGCGTTTCCGGGCTCACGAGGAGGCCGCGATGGACTTCGATTTCACGCCCGAAGAGCAGAAGTTCGCGGACGAGGTCGAGCGCTGGCTGGCCCTGAACCACGACCCGGTCGTGATGGACCCGACGCGCGAGAACTTCACGCAGCTCGCCGACACGCCCGAGCGCCGCGCGTTCATGAAGAAGCTCGCGGCGAAGGGCTGGCTCGGGATGTCGTGGCCGAAGCAGTACGGCGGCCAGGAGATCCCGGGCGTCTACGAGTACATCCTGAACGAGGCGCTCGCGCGGCATGCGGCGCCGCAGATCGGCAAAGGCGTCGGCATCATCGGCAAGACGCTGATCCGCCACGGCAGCGAGAAGCTGAAGCGCGAGTTCCTCCCGAAGATCCTCGCGGCCGAGATCGAGTTCGCGGTCGGCTACAGCGAGCCGAACGCCGGCAGCGACGCAGCGAACATGCAGCTGAAGGCCGAGAAGGTCGAAGGCGGCTGGAAGCTGAACGGCCAGAAGATGTGGACGACGTCGGCGCACTTCGCCGACTGGTATTGGGTCGGCGCGCGCACGGACCCTGATAAGCCGAAGCACGACGGCATCAGCCTGTTCCTGATCCCGATGAAGCACCCCGGGCTCGAGGTGCAGAGCCTGCCGACAGTCGGCAAGGACACGACCAATCAGGTGTTCTTCGAGGACGTGTTCGTCCCTGATGACTACCTGGTCGGCAAGCGCGGCCAGGGCTTCCAGATGATCTCGGAAGCGCTCGACCTCGAGCGCTTCACGATGTTCACGCTGTCGCCGATCGCCGACCGCACGCGCGTGCTGGTCGACTGGGCGCGCAGCGCGAAGCGCGACGACAAGCCGGTGCGCGAGGATCGAGACGTGCGGCGCGTGATCGCGAACATCGTGACGGACACCGCGGTCGCGAAGGCGCTCAGCACGCGCTTCGTGTGCGCTGCGAAGGAAGGCAGCGGCAAGCCGCCGACGATCGAGTCTTCGCAGTACAAGCTGTTCACGACCACGCTCTCGCAGCGCGTCTGCGACGAGGCGCTCGACCTGATGGGCGTCGCGGGCACGATCCGCGAAGGCCAGGACGAGGCGCCGCTGCGCGGCCGCTTCGAGGGCGCCTACCGCGCGACGATGAACGAAACGGTCGGAGGCGGCGGAAGCGAGATCCAGAAGAACATCATCGCCCGGCGGCAGCTCGGCCTTCCGAAGAACTTTTAGGGCGCAGGGGGATGCAGCTGACGGCGCTGCGCGCCGCAGCTGATCCCTTGCGCCTGGTGGCGCGGAGGCGACGCGACGCGCCGAAGAACGGAGAGGGGAGTTCGTGGACCTTCAGCTCAGCGACGAGCAGCAGCTGATCCGAGACATGACGCGCGGGCTCTTGAAGGAGCACTGCCCGCGCGCGGTCGTGCGCAAGATGGAGAACGACCCGAAGGGCTTCCCAGCCGGGCTGTGGAAGCAGATGGCGGAGGCCGGCCTAACAGGCCTGCTGATTCCGGAGAGCTACGGCGGCGGCGCGCAGACGATGCTGGAGGCGGCGTTCGTCTACGAAGAGCTCGGGCGCGCAATCGCGCCCACGCCGCATTTCGTCAGCTCGGTGCTCTCCGCCGGGATCCTGCTCGCCGCGGGCAGCGAGGCGCAGAAGCGAGAGTGGCTGCCGCGCATCGCGAGCGGCGACGCAGTGATTACGGTCGCTTGGCTGGAGCCCGAGCGCGGCTACGGCGAGGCGGGCGTGAAGCTCGCCGCGGCCGCGCAGGCGTCGGACCTCGTGCTGAGCGGAACGAAGCGGCACGTGCAGTACGCGAGCGCTGCCGACCGCCTGATCGTGCACGCGCGCACCAGCGCCGGCATCGAGCTGTTGCTCGTCGATCCGGCGACGCCCGGCGTGAAGCTGACGCACTATCTGTCGGCCTCGGGCGAACCGCACTACCGCATCGACTTCTCAGGCGTGCGCGTCCCGCAGAGCGCGCGCATCGGCAGCGCGGGCTCCGGCTGGGCGACCTTCAGCCGCGTGCTGCGCGACGACGGCCTGATCGCGCTCGCCGCGTTCGCGATCGGCGGCGCCGCGGCGTGCCTCGATGACACGGTCGAGTACGCGAAGGTGCGCAAGCAGTTCGACAAGCCGCTCGGCGCATTCCAGGCGCTCGCGCACTACATGGCCGACGCGTCTACGCGCATCGACGGCGGGCGCGTGCTGGTGCACGAGGCGGCGTGGAACCGCGCGCAGGGCCGCAGCGTCGCGCGGCTCGCACCGATGGCGAAGCTGTTCGCGTGCAACACTTATCAGGACGTGACGCGCACCTGCGCGCAGATTTGGGGCGGCGTCGCGTTCACGATCGAGTACGACACGCAGCTGTTCTTCCGACGGGCCAAGGAGCTGCAGCTCTCGTGGTGGGACGTGCCGTATCTCGAGGAGCTGGTCGCGGCGGACGTGCTCGACCGCTGAGGCGGGCCGGGCGGGAGCTTGTTGCGGGCAACGCCGCCCCGGCGGCTCGTGCTTGTAACTGTCCGCACCACAATTTCTTAGGGACGTGGCGCGGATCGGCGCGGCTTTGAGCCGCGCCTCCCGCGTGCGCGGTGCGCTCGTATCGCGGCGCCGTAACAAGACGCAGCGGGAGGTGAGCGGCGCTGTTTCGCAGTTGTCAGCCGCTCGCGATCAGTTCTCCGTGCGGAATCGCGAGGTAGGCGTCGGGTTGCTCGGACCAGCGCAGCCATGCGCGGGCGATCTGTGACAGCTCGTCGCGCGTCGAGAGTCGGTAGTCGACGGCCTGCTGCGCGAACGCTGATTTTTCGGCGCGCTCCGCCCAGAGGGAGCCCCACCACGCGCAGGTCGCCTCGTCTGCAAAGGTCCAGGTGGAGCTGGTGATCTCGATGTGCGCGAAGCCAGCTGCGAGCGCCCATGCTTTCAGGAAGCGGCCTGCGTCGGGCTCTGCGCGATTGCGGCGCGCGACGGCGCGGTAGAGCTCCTGCCAGCGCGTCAGCATTGGGTCGAGCGGCGCCCAGGCGAAGCACGAATAATCACTGTCGCGCGCGGCGACGATGCCACCGGGCTTCGCGACGCGCCGCATCTCGCGCAGCGCCGCGACTGGGTCCGAGAGGTGCTGCAGCACCTGGTGCGCGTGGACGACGTCAAACGACGCAGCCGGAAACGCAAGCGCGTAGACGTCGCCGGATTGCAGCGTGAGCTCGATGCTGGTTTGCTGCGCATGCGCGCGCGCTTCCTCGAGCACCCCCTCGGCGGCGTCGATGCCGACGACGCGGCCGGGGGCGACGCGCCGCGCGAGGTCGGCGGTGAGCGTGCCGGGGCCGCAACCGACGTCGAGCAGCTCGAGGCCGGGCCGCAGTCTCGGCAGCAGGTAGGCGGCGGAGTTCTCCGCCGTGCGCATCTTGTGGCTGCGCAGAACGGATTCGTGATGGCCGTGCGTGTAGACGTCGCGGGTCATGGCGAGCGCTCGCTTCTCGGGCGCGCGTACTGTTCCGCGGGGCGCGAGCGCGCGCCACGAACGTTGATTCGCGGGTCCACGCCCGCGTCGGTTGGCGAGTTTCGCGCGGCGACGAGCTCAGTAATTAGGGACGTAGGTCTCGCAGGCGCCTTTGTCCGCGCCGGCGATCACGAGCATCCGCCCGAAGCTGATGTACTGCCCGATCATGAAGCCGAGCTCCGCGATCTCGGCGTCGCTGAACTGCTCGCGCAGCAGGGCGAGAAATGACGCATCGATCGCCCGAAAGTCGGTCGCCATCTTCTCCGCGTAGCGCACCGCGAGCGCGTCGCGCGGCGAGAGCTTGCGCTCGCCCTCGGGTAGATGGATTTGCCGAATCGTCTCCTCGTCGAGACCTTGACGCGTCGCCGACGCGTAGCGCGCGAAGCTTCAAGTGTCGCAGTCGTTGAGCGCCGCGACCTTCAGCCGCGCGATCTCCTTGATGCGTGCAGGCACGATGCCTTCTTCGTGCGCCGGTCGGAAGAACTTCAGGTAGCGCCCGAACAGCTCGGGCATCAGCTGGCTGAGATCGAGTTGGCTCATCGTGTTCCCCCTAGCTGCCGGCGGAATGTCCTTCCGCGAAGATCAGCTTCGTGCGCGCAGTTCGCTCTCGCAGCGGAATCAGCGGCGCGTACTCGGGCGACGCGTACCACTCGCGCGCGCGCGCGAGGCTCGCGAACTCGAGCACGATCAGACGCGACGGCTTCCAGTCGCCCTCGACCGTCTCGGTCGCTCCGCCGCGCACGCAGTACTTCCCGCCGTATTTCGCGATCGTCGCCGGAACGCGCTGCCGGTACTCCTCGAAGCCCGCCGCGTCGATTACCTCGACCTCTGCGATCACGTAGGCCGCCATGTCTTCCTCCCTCTGTCGGGTCGCGGCGCGCGAAGCTCATGATCGCTCACAGACGATGAAGACGTGCGCACTCTCGCGCGCGTGGCGCACGCCCCACTCCGCTTCGCTGTGGTGCTCTGCGTACTTCTCGACGTCGTTCATGCGCTGCCTCCGTGGCTCCGCAGCCGCCGCAGCTCAGCTCTTCAGCTCGAGGCCTTCGAGCTTTCCGGCGTCGCGCCACTCGCGCATCAGCTTGAAGAACGCCTCCGGGCCTGCGCCGTAGGGTCCGTTCTGCGCGGCGAGGTCGCTCAGCTTGCCCTCGTTGTTGTAATAACCGGGCGTGCAAGCCTCGAGGTAATCGCGACCGAAGCGCGAGAGCTGGAGAATCGTCTCGACCCACGCGTCCTCTGCGCTCTGCGACGCCTCGACCGTGCGCGCGCCGTTCTTCTGCGCCTGTCCCACGACGTAAGCGATGTGTCTGCTCTGCTCGTTGATCGCGTGCGGGAAGTTCACCGTGAATGCGGACTGCTGATTACCCATGATGAAGCAATTAGGGAACCCGCGGCTGTGGAGGCCGTGCAGCGTGCGCACGCCGTCGGCCCACTTGTCGCTGAGCGTCACGCCGCCGCGGCCGACGATCTCGTAGCCAGCACGCCGCGAGTACGAGGTTCCCACTTCGAAGCCCGTCGCGAAGATGATGCAATCGACTTCGTGCTCGACGCCGTTCGCGACGACCCCCTGCTCGGTGATGCGCTCGACACCGCGGCCGTTCGTATCGACGAGCTTCACGTTCGGCCGGTTGAACGCGGGCAGGTACTCGTCGTGAAAGCACGGCCGCTTGCAGAACTGCCTGTAATAGGGCTTCAGCGATTCCGCGGTCTCGCGATCCTCGATGATCGTATCCACGCGCGCGCGGATCTGATTCATCTTCTCGAAGTCCGCCAGCTCGAGCGTGCCGGCGGCGGCGTCCGGCGTCGCAACCGCGTTCGGATCGGTCTGCGCGCGCACCAGCAGCTTGCGGATGATGTCGGTCCAGCCGTCGTTGACGAGGTCTTCGGGCTGCCAGCCGCCCGACACCAAGATGTTGAAGTTGTCCATGCGCTGCTGCTGCCAGCCGTTCCTCAGGCTCTTCGCCCATTCCGGATCGGTGTCGCGATTCGCGCGCACGTCGATCGAGGACGGCGTGCGCTGGAACACGTAGAGCTGCTTCGCGCCCTCGGCGACGTGCGGCACGCACTGCACCGCGGTCGCGCCGGTGCCGATCAGCGCGACGCGCTTGTCGCGCAGACCTGTTAGGCCGCCGTCCGGACCGCCGCCGGTGTACGCATAGTCCCAGCGGCTGGTGTGGAACATGTGGCCGCGGAACGAATCGATGCCGGGCAGGCCCGGCAGCTTCGGCCGATTCAGCGGGCCATTCGCCATCGCGACGAAGCGCGCGCGCATGCGGTCGCCGCGGTTCGTCGAGACGATCCAGCGCGCGCTCGCCTCCTCCCAGCGCAGCTCCGTCACTTCCGTCTGAAAGCAGACGTCGTCGTAGAGCCCGAACTTCTTCCCGATCGCACGCGAGTGCGCGAGGATTTCCGGCGCGCGCGTGTACTTCTCCTTCGGGACGTAGCCGACTTCTTCCAGCAGCGGCAGATAGATGTACGACTCGACGTCGCACATCGCGCCCGGGTAGCGGTTCCAGTACCAGGTGCCGCCGAAGTCGCCGCCCTTCTCGATCATGCGCAGGCTGGTGATGCCCGCTTCGCGCAGTCGCGCCGCGGCGAGCAGACCGCCGAAGCCTCCGCCGATCACGATCACGTCGCGCTCGTCGAACAGCGCCGAGCGCTCGAGCGGGTCGACGTAGGGGTCCTCGAGGAAGTGCGCGAACTTGCCCTTCACTTCGATGTACTGCTCGTTGCCGTCGGCGCGCAGGCGCTTGTCGCGCTCGGCGCGGTACTTCTCGCGCAGCGCGTCGGGATCGAAGGACATCGGCTCACTCATCGTCGGCTCACTCCAGATCGATCTCGGTTTTGTTCGCGGGAAGGTGCCGCATTCGAGGACAGGCGCGCGAGTTTGCGGTGCGTGCGGCGTGAAGTATCTGCGCGTCTGCCTGAGTTGAGACGTACTTGCGTTTCTGCTGCGTGCAAGGCGCGTTACCGCGTCGGAGGCTCACGCGCGAGCGACGGCGCGCGCCGGCCGGCGGGGGCTCGGCTTCTCTCACCCGCGTGGCCGCGATGAGTGATGCCGTGCGCCGCTCGGGGCGTCCGCGATGCGCTTGCGCCGTGCGCGCGGCCACGCCTGGGGTTCGCTCCGCGACCCCCGCCGGCCCGCGCGCGCCGTCGCTCGCGGTCGGAGGGGTGCGGCGGTTTTGGAGGCGTACTGCGCTTAGGGCGGGGCTCGGGGCAGAGATTCACTTGGGGAGTGGTGACGCCGGCGCGCCGTCGAGGCGCGCCGGCGTCACTTTCGTCGGTGGCAACTAGCGAAGTTTGCGCTGCATGCTGTGGGGGCGCGCTCTAAGTTCGGTGGCGGGACTGAGGTGCCGAGATGAACGGCCGATCCTCGTTGGGGCTCGTGTGCGTGCTGGTGGCATGCGCGGGGCTCGCGCTCGCGGGGTGTGCGTCGAAGCCTGCTTCTCCCGAAGCGCGCGCGGTGCCGCGCGATTTCGTTGCGATTCCGGCGGCCAATGGGCTCTCGCTCGCGGAGAGCGGTGTGATCGCGGTCGATGGCGAGATGCGCGGGTTCTTGGCCGAGCACGTCACGGCCGGAGAGAACCTGAGAAAGCTGCGCCAGCTCGTGCGTGCGGTCGTCGAGAACCGTGACTTCCGAATCATCTACGGCGACGAGACGCGCGTCGCCGGTGAGACGTTCCGCGCGCGGCGCGGCAACTGTCTCTCGTTCACGAGCCTATTCGTCGCGCTCGCGCGCGAAGCAGGACTCGATGCCAGTTATCAGGAAGTGGACGTGCCGCCCAGCTGGTCGCTGAGCGACGACAGTGTGGTGGTGAGCCGCCATGTGAATGCGCTGGTGGCGGTGCGGCCCGGCGCCGAGCACGTCGTCGATTTCGACATGGGCGAGTTCCGCGCAGCCTATCCGCGGCGGGCGATCTCGGACGCGCGCGCCGCCGCCCACTACTACAGCAACCTCGGCGTCGAACGCATGCAGGCGGGCGACTCTGCGGGCGCCTACGCGCATTTCATGCGTGCGCTCGCGATGGACCGAACGCTCGCGCAGATCTGGGTGAATCTCGGCGTGTGGCATCGGCGCGCGGGCGAGGCTGCGCTCGCCGAGGCGAGCTACCTCGAAGCGTTGCAGCTGAATTCGCGCGAGTACGTCGCGATGAGCAATCTCGCGCGGCTGCATGCGAGCGAGGGACACACGGAGCTGGCCCAGTGGTACGAGCGGCGCACGACGCAGTACCGGCTGCGCAATCCGTACTACCGCTACGAGCGCGCGAAGGTCGCGTATCTCTCGGGCGATTTCGCTTCGGCCGCGCGCCAGCTACGCGAGGCGCTGCGCGGGGCGGACAACGATCCTGCGTTCTACTCGTTGTTGGGGATGACGTACCGCCAGCTCGGTAGAGAGAATGCCGCGCGCGAAGCGTTCACGCGTGCGATCGAGCTCGCGGAGGACGAGAATCAGCGCGGCGCGCTCGAGCGCAAGCTCGAGCTATTAGGTGCGTTGGGCCCTCGCGGCTGAGGAGGTTTCGGATGATCCTGGGGATGCATCACGCCGCGCTGGCGGTGCCCGACCTGGAGCAGGCGCTGCGCTTCTATTGCGGCGTCGTCGGCTTTCGCGTCGTGATGGAGGCGGAGCTGCCGGCCGGATATGCGCCGATGAACCACGCGTTCGGCGTCGCGAACGCGGCCTGCCGCGTGCGGATGATCCGCAAGGGCGGCTCCTGCCTCGAGCTGTTCGAGTTCGCCGACGCGAAGCCGGGCGACCCGCAGCGGCCGGTGAATCAGCTCGGCATCACGCACTTCGCGCTCGTCACGGACGACTACCAGAAGGACTACGACCATCTCGCTGCGAACGGCGTCGTATTCAACGCCCCGCCGTTCGGCGCGGCGCCGCAGCGCTTCGCGTACGGCCGCGACCCGTTCGGCAACGTGATCGAGCTGCTCGAGCACGCACCCAGCGACGCGAGCGCGCTGCGCTTCGAGGATTGACCCGCTCCGCGGGCGGACGCTCGCGTTGTGCTCGTGGGTCGCATGACGCACGCTCCGGCGAAAGGACCGCAACGGAGCTGCCATGGCCTGCTGCGCGCTCGCCGCGTTCATCGTGAGTCAGCTGCTCGTCGGCCTCGACTGGCTGGGCGAGCGCGTGCTCGGGCGCTCGCCCGCGTCGGCGATCGCCAATGCGAACGCTGCATGGCGGCTCGGCGACCCGGCGGCGCTTGCGCCGCCGCGTGTGCTCTTCGCTTCGCGAAGGAGACTCGCTCTCGCGCTCGCCGGCGGCGCACTGGCCTTCGCGTTCGCGAGCGTCGCGCTCGAGAACGACACGAGTCGCCCGCATCTGCTCCAGATCCCCTACCTGTGCTCGTCGAGCGCCGCGGCTCTCGGCGAGTGAACGACTCCGAGACGAAGGAGGAGCCTCGATGGCCGCCAGCCTCACGCAGGACTTCGTCGCACAGCGCTTCACTGCCAGCGGGCGGGCGCTCGGACCGATCACGGCTGCGAAGCTGAAACGCACGGCGCTCGTCTACGTGGCTCTGTGCGCCGCCGGCATCGCGCCGACGCTGCTCGGCCTGTCCCCGGCGTCGCAGGCCGCCGGACTCGGCCTCTGGTTTCCGGGTGCGGGCTTTCTCGCGAGCGGCGGATGGAGCCTGCTGTTGCTCCCGCTCACAGCCGTGCTGTTCGGGCTGGCCGTGTTCGCGTGGTTCGGCGCCGCGATGATCCCGGCGCCGATCGCGATCTGGCTCGGCGCCGCAGCGCTCGCGGGCGCGCTCGCCGGCGACGGAGTCTGGGCGCCGGCGGCCGCCGTCGTGCCCGCGCTGACCGCCGGTGGCGCATTTTTGCTGCACCGGCGCAACGCAGCGCGGCGCGCGCTCGGCCGCGCCGCGCGGACGGAGCGGAACGCGGTTCTGCCGCGAGAGCTCGCGCGCGTCGCCGAGCTCGTCGCTGCCGAGCCGCCGTGCGAGCGAGAGCTCACGCGCGAGCAGCTCGCTTCCGCGCGCTACCTGCTCGACCGGGCGCTGCAGCCGATCGGTGATCTGAGCGGCTTCGACCGCATCGACCAGTTCCAGACTTCGGCGCTCCGTTACCAGATCAACCACATCGGCTACGTGCTCGCGGAGCTCCAGTGCCACTACGCGCCCAGCTTCCACGGCTACCTCTCGCAAGCGCAGCGCAACATGATCGAGCAGTACCTGCAGAAGCCGATCTGGTCGTACTGGTGTTACGAGACTTCGTGGGGCCACCTCAACTTCACGAACTGGGATCCCGCCGCCCGCGACAACATCATGCTGACCGGCTGGTTCGGCATTCAGGTGAGCCTCTACACGTCGAGCAGCGGCGACCGACGCTACGCCGAGCCGGGCAGCCTGCCCTTCCGGCTGAACGCGCGGACGAGCTTCGCGCATGACGTCCACACGCTCGCCACGTCCGTCGCGTCGCACTTCGCGCGCGCCGACTACTGCCTCTACCCGTGCGAGCCGAACTGGGTCTACCCGATCTGCAACCACTACGGGATGACGAGCCTCGCGCTACACGACCGACTGTTCGGCACGAGCCATGTGCAGGAGCACCTGCCCCGCTGGCTGCGCAGCCTCGACACCGAGTTCACCGACGAGTCCGGCAGCGTGATCGGGCTGCGCTCCGAGCTGACCGGCCTGCGCCTCCCCTTCCCGGCCAGCGACGGCGGCTTCGCGCTGTTCGCGAGTTGTTGGGCGCCCGAACGCGCGCAGCGGCAGTGGGCGCTCGCACGCCACGATCTCGCGCGCGCGATCGCGCGCGACGCGAGCGGCCGGCCGCGCTTCGTGTTCCCCGGCGCCGGGTTCGATTTCGGGAACTACCGGCGCGGCTGGGCGGGCACTTGGGCGAGCCTGCTCGCGAATGCGCGGGAGTTCGGCGACGAGGAGATCGCGGACGCGGCCGAGCGCGCGCTCGAGGCGGATGGCGCGCTCTGCGAGGACCGCGGTGTCGCGCACTATGCCGCGATGTCGAACCTCTCGAACATCCAGGCGGTTGCGGCCAAGCTGCGCCGGGCGGGCGACTTCCGCCGCGCCGTCTGCGAGGGCCCGCCCGCGGCGGCGCTGCGCGGGCCCGTGCTCGCGGACGCGAAGTATCCGGATGTGCTCGTCGCGCGCGCGACGAGCGACGGCGCGACTCTCTCGCTGGTGCTGGTTCCGGGCGCTGGTGCGGGCCCGCAGCGTCTCGGGCTCGCGCGGCTGCGGCCTGGGGCGACTTATCAGGTGCGCGGCGCCGGCGGCGAGCGCATCGTCGCGGACGCGAAGGGGACGGCGACGCTCGACGTCGTCCTCGGCGGGCGCACCGTGCTCGAGATCACCCCGGCGTGAGCGTCCGAGCCCAGCCCGGCGACGTCCGGCGCGCCGGCACGCCCTACCCCAATGCGAGCGAGGCCGACGCAGAGCGCTTTTGGCGCGAGGGGTTCCTGGTCGTGCGCGGCGCGGTCGATCCGCGCGATCTGACGACGCTGCAGGCGATCTGCGATCGGCTGCTCGAGCAGCGCGACGAGGTCGCGTTCGACTGGGCTTGGGAGGCCGGCACCGAGCGCGAGCAACGCAAGTTCATGATCGTGCAGACCAGCCCGAGCCTGCTCGACAAGACGGCGCTCGCGAACGAGCGCTTCCGACTGTGGGCCACCGCGTTCGCGTCGGCGCTGTTCGGGAAGCCTATCTCGTTCTGGTACGACCAGTTACTAGCGAAGCCGCCGCACGAAGGCGCGCGCACGCCGTGGCACCAAGACGAAGGTTATTGGGGCCGAAATCTGGAGGAGCGCGGCATCACCTGCTGGATGCCGTTCCACGAGGTGGACGTCGAGAACGGCTGCATGCACTTCGTGCCGGGCGCGCACCGCGAGGGCGTGCTGCCGCACCGCCAGGTCGAGAACGTGCAGAGCGACCTGCTCGTCTGCGACGTCGACGAGGCGCGCGTGGTGCCCGTGCCGATGGCGCTCGGCGACGTCTCCTTCCACCACGGCAAGATGCCGCACATGACAACCCCCAATGCCTCGCCGCGCTGGCGCCGCGCGCTGTCGCAGCATTTCCGCGTGGTGGGATCCAAGGGCGAAGGCGATCACTACCCGTGGAAGATCTATGTGAATCAGTTCAGCGGAGTGCGGACCAAGCCCGCGGTGCGATGAGTTTCTGGGGCGAGGATCCGGTCACTTCGCCAGCGGCAACACCCTCTCGATCAACGTGCGCTGGAACGCCTCGCGATCCTCGATCGGAAGGAAGTGGCCCACGCCGTCGAACCAAACCACGTCGAGCTGCGGCGCCTCGAGCTGCTGCGCCCACTCGGCGGTCAGCTCCCACGGCGTGTTGTAGTCCGCGCGGCCGATCAGCAGCACGACCGGCAGCTCGAGCCGTGGCGCCTCGGTGATTAGGTCCACACCCTGGATCGGATCCCACAGACGATCGAGGCTGTTCTGCATGCAGCCGAAGTAACGGAGCCGTGTCGCGAGCGGGTACTCGCGGCCGAACAAGAAAGCAGGCAGTGCTTCCCGCGCGCTGCGGAAGTCGTGAATGCTGCCGCCCCAGCGCATCAGGTAACCCCGCTGCAAGCTGAGCTCGGCCTGGCTCGCGTACGGCGGCGGGCCGATCGCCTCGAGCTCCGCGAGGGCTTCCTCGTCGCCGCGTCGCTCCGCTTCTTCGACGACCCAGCGGTACGAGATCTCCTCGTTGCGCTTCAACGAAACGAGCTGGCCGAGGCCTACATAAGCACTGAACAGATCGGGACGCCGCTGTATCGCGCGAACGCCGACCAGCGATCCCCACGAGTGGCCGAGCAACACCAGCGGCTGCTGGAAGCGCGCGCGCAGCTGCTCCGCGAGCTCGAGCGTGTCGTCGACGATGCGCTCCAGCGAGAGCGTCGCCGGATCGACACCTGCACAGGAGGCGCCCGCACCGCGCTGATCCCAATGCACGACGACGAAGTGCCGCTCCAGCTCGGCGGAATAGAATGGCGCGAGCGACATCTGCGCTCCGCCGGGGCCGCCGTGTAGGTAGAGAAGCAGCGGCCGGCGCACGTCGTGGCCCCGCAACAAGATCGCCTGGCTGACACCCCCGAGTGTCAGTTGCTCGAGCGCGGCGATTGCGTGCTCGCCCGCGATCGGTGCGGTCTTCGCCGGGAGCAGCGCCCAGACACCGAGCGCGACCGCGACGAGCACGACGAACGCCGCGACGAGCTTCAGGAGCCGACGCAGGAGCTTCACGACCGGCAGCTTATCGCGAGCTTCTCGCCGTCGTCGCCAGCGGCTCTGCGTAACAGCTCGCGGCGCGAAGGGCCGCGCGCGTCGCGATCAAGCGGCGAGCAGACTCGCGACGTGCTGGAACACGTCCCGCGACCACAGGAAGTCGACGTGGCGGATGCGCGAGACCGCGGAGGCGCGCAGGCGGGGCGCGGGGGCCGGCGTCGCCAAGCTCGCCGGCACGACCGCATCGTCGTGCGAAGCCAGACAGATCAGCTCCGAGCTCTCAGGGACCGGCAGCGCAGCCAGCTCTCGCACGAACCGTGAGCCCGGCAGCATCTGCCACACCGCGGGCGAGATCGCACCGAACAACAAAACGCCGAGCAGCGCGTAGGGCGTTCCATGGTGCGGCGTACCCAGGGTGATCACGCGGCGAATGCGGCGACCTTGGTCGATTCTCTTCAGCCAGTAAGTCGCGACCAGGCCGCCGAGCGAGTGGCCGACGACGTCCACGCGGCTTCGCGGGGAGTTTCCAAGCAGGCGCTCCAGCTCGCGGTCGACGTGTCGGGCAGTGCGGCGGATGTCCGCGAGATGGAGCGGCTGCCGAACGCCGAGGCGCATGCGGACGCACGGGCGCCCGAGCGTGGCGTGGATCCTCGTTTCGAGCAGGCGCAGCACCGAGCTCGTCATTCCGAATCCGTGCAGCAGCACGATCGGTGCTTGGACACCGTCGAGCCGTGGCATTTCGGGACGATCCCCTTCGCGCAACCCGCGCAGCGCGCGACGCCAGAACCGCTCGCCCTTCGCTTGCTCTCGCATCGCGCCGACCTCCTGAGCGGCACGAATGGTGCAAGCCGAATGCCATAACAAGAGAACCTGGGTTGCGGTGGATTCGTGAACTTGGAGTGCGAATTGGGCGAGGCCCAACTCGCCAGCGTTCGTCAGGCTGCGGCGCGAGCGCTCTGGGGCCGACACGCGACCAGCGATCGCTCGCTTAGGTAGAGGCAATTAGGCCCATCGCCTCGACAGCGACTTTGTGCACATGCGTGCGCGGAGTCACACACGAGGCGACCTGCGTGTTAGGCGAACGCCTCGACCGCCTAGGAATCGACGAGTACTGCTTCGTGAAAGGCGGCTGTTACGCCCGCTTCGCGGAGCCGTGGCCGCGCGCATGACGGACCAAAGGCGAGAGTGAGGCCAAGAGTAGGAGCGCACCCGTAGCGGGCTCCGGCACGGCAGACGCGCCAAGCGAGATGCGTACGCCCTCCGTGTTCAGCGGACCCGCGGCGTTGCTGTACATGCGGATGTATCGCGTAGCGACAGGAAGGTTCGTCAACAGCGCCAATCCGCAGTGGCGGTAGGTCGCGCCGACGCCAGCATCGTGGATCTCGATCACGTCCAGCGCGCCCGTGGCGGGATCGAGCACGAGGTCGTAGTCGCCAACCGCGCTGCTCGTCGTGTAGGCGAGGTTGAATTGGCTGACCTGCACGCTCGCAAGCGCGAGCGGATTCAGCGAGCTGTCGAGGAGCTCGAGTCGATAGAACGCAAAGTCGACGACGTCCTCGATACCGAAGGCAGTCTCCGAATCGACGGAAAAGCTCGCGAGGTCGAGCGAGAAGATCAGCTCACCCGGATTGATCTGGGTGGGATGCGGCTGCTTGGTGACGAAGGTGAGGCTGGGGGCGTTCGCTCCGCTCGGAATACCCGGGACAGCGGGCGACGCGACATAGTGGAAGCCGAGCGCGTTCACGATCGTTGGATTGCCCGTGAACGTGGCGCTGCGACCGTCGGGAAGGCTCGCCGTGGCGGTCGTCGCGTTGTCGAGCGTCCAGGTCGCCCACACGGAAGTCGCGTGCGCCGAAGGGGCTGCGACCGCGAGCACCACGAAGAGCGCACCCGCAATGAAGGAGTGCTTCGCCATTGGCTGCCCCACTTCCCCCGAAGTGGAAGTGGGCGGGGGCGCTGCGAAGTGTCAATCGCGCCGCTCGCATTCGCGGAGCGCGTCCTCGGCCGCGAAAGCTGGTCCACGGCAAGCCATTTCCGCGGCATCGCAACGCGCGCTGAAGCGCACCCGTGACGCGCGCGGCGCGCGCTTCATTTCGATGCTCGCATGATGCAGACTGCGCGACGCCGTGCAGCTCCGAGACGTCGACGACAGCAGCCTGCCCGCCTGGACCTACCGGGATCCAGAATTCTTCGCGCTCGAGTGCGAGCGCGTGCTGCGCCCTTCGTGGCAGGTGGTCTGCCACCTGAGCGACATCCCGAACGCGGGCAATTTCCACACGTTCGAGTTCTTGGGCGAGCCGCTGTTCGTCGTGCGCGGCGCGGATGACGCGGTGCGCGGCTTCCACAACGTCTGCCGCCACCGCGCCGCGCGTTTGCTCGACGGCCCGAGCGGGCACTGCCGGCGGATCGTCTGCCCGTATCACGCGTGGGCTTATGATCTCGACGGCCGACTTGTTGGGGTGCGCGACCGCGCCGCGTTTCCCGGTGTCGACCTCGCACAGCACGGGCTCGCGCCGGTCGAGACCGAGGTCTGCTTCGGCTTCGTCTTCGTGCGCCTCGCCGGTGGCGGCCCGAGCGTCGCGGAGATGATGGCGCCCTACGCCGCCGAGATCGCGCTCTACGGCTTCGAGCGGCTGCAGCCGAACGGCCGCGTGACGCTGCGGCCGCGCGCGGTGAACTGGAAGAACGTCGGCGACAACTACTCCGACGGCCTGCACATCACCGTCGCGCATCCCGGCCTCACGCGCCTATTCGGCTGCAGCTACCGCGTCGAGGCGAGAGAGTGGATGGACCGCATGTCGGGCGAGCTGCAAGAGCAGCCTTCTGCGAACTGGTCGGAGCGCGCGTACCAGAAGCTGCTGCCGCCCGTGAAGGAGCTGCCGCCGGAGTGCCAGCGCCGCTGGGTGTATTTCAAGCTCTGGCCGAACGTCGCGTTCGACGTCTACCCCGATCAAGTCGACTTCATGCAGTGGATTCCGCTCTCGCCGACGGAGACCGTGATCCGCGAGATCGCCTACGGACTCCCGGACGAGCGCCGCGAGATGCGCGCCGCGCGCTACCTCAACTGGCGCATCAACCGGCGCGTGAATCTCGAAGACAAGAGCCTGATCGAGCGCGTGCAAGCGGGGATCGGCTCGAGCAGCTATCGCGTCGGGCCGCTGGGCGCGAGCGAGGTCGCGCTACGCAGCTTCGGCGCGCGCATGCGCAGCAGGATTCCCGAATGCCGCGCGCCCGAGCCCCCGCCGCCCGGCTGGTCCAGCGCCGCGAACGCCGCGAAGCATTAGGCGGGATCGCGCGTGCACGGAAGGCGCAAGCTCGGCCCCGTGCTCGCGACCGCGATCGTTGCCGGCAACATGATCGGCTCCGGCGTCTTCCTGTTGCCGGCGACGCTCGCGCCGGTGGGCGGCATCTCGCTGATCGGTTGGCTGTTCGCTTCCGCCGGCGCGCTGGTGCTCGCGCTGTTGTTCGGCCGGCTCGCGCGGCGGCATCCATTTGCCGGCGGCCCTGCGAGCTACGTGCACGCCGCACTCGGGCCCTTCGCGGGCTTTCAGGCGAGCCTCTGTTATTGGGTCGCCTGCCTGATCGGCAACGTCGCGATCGCAACGGCCGCCGCCGGATGCTTGGCGGCGCTCGTGCCGGGCGCGGAATCCAGCGTGCAGATCGCGGGCGCGAGCGTGCTGCTGTTGTGGGCGATCGCCGGAATCAACCTCGTCAGCCCGAGGCTCGTCGCGCAGATCGACGGCTTGTTGTTGATCGCGGGCATCGTGCCGTTGCTGCTGATTGGCAGCGCGGGCTGGTTGCTCTTCGATCCCGCGCTCTACCTCGCCGAGTGGAATCCGAGCGGGCGCACGCTGCTGGAGGCGATCCCGAGCTCGCTGGTGCTCGTGTTCTGGGCGTTCACCGGGATGGAGAGCGCGTGCGTGGCGGCGGCGCTGGTCGAGAACCCGCAGCGAAACATCCCGCTCGCGACACTCGCCGGTGTCGGAATCGCCGCGGCGATCTACATCTCTGCGAGCACCGTCATCGTCGGCATCGTTCCGGCGCGTGAGCTGGCCGCCTCGTCGGCGCCGTTCGCGCTCGCGGCAGATCGCGCGCTCGGCCGCGGAGCGGGGCCGCTGATCGCTGCTGCCGCGATGCTGAAGGCATTGGGGACGCTTGCTGGCTGGGTGCTGCTCACCGCGCAGGTGAGCCAGGCCGCAGCGGAGCGCGGCCAGCTTCCACGCGCGCTCGCTCGCCTGCGCAGCGGCGACACACCTGCGCTCGGGCTGCTCGTCGCCGCGTGCATCGGAACCGCCGCCGTTGCGCTCACGGTCTCGCCGACGCTCGGCAAGCAGTTCGGCGTGCTGATCGAAGCCTCGACGCTGTTCGCGCTGCTCACGTATGCAGCGGCGTGTCTTGCGGCGCTGCGGCGCGGGAAGCCGCTCGACATCGCGCTCGCGGGAGTGGGCGCGGCCTTCTGCGCCGTCGTGATCGCGGGGTCGTCCGCGACGGTGTTATGGGCAACGGGAGCGGGCGTGGTGTCGATTGCGCTCGCATGGGGATTGGCGGCGCCGCGGATCGAACGCACGCTCCAGGAGTGACGACGGGCTTCGAGCGCTCGTCAGTACCAGCTCTGCCCTGAGAACTGCTCGCACGGCCCAACCGTGTTCAGCAGGTCGAACGCGAGCGGGTTGGCCGGGTTGTAGACGCCCGTGGCGTTGCAATTCGTCGGCGCCGCGCCTGTGGTCGGAAGGCCCGGGACCGGGTGGATGTATCCGAACGCGGACATGTTGGCGTCGGCGTCGAGATTTCCGATCGCGCTCGCTCCCCAATCCGTGCCCACCGCATTCCCGACGATCGAGTAGCGGAAGTAGACGTCGCCTTCGGGCCGCCAGCCGAGCTCATCGAAGCCAGGCGCACCGCCGAGCGCCGGCCAGGGCGCCTTTTGCGGGCCGGCCGCGACGAGCGGCTGCTGCGCAGCTCGGACGTAGCTGCCGAACTCCGCAAAGAAGCCCTCCTGTGCGGTGCGAATCGCCGCGAGGTTCGTCTTCGCCTCGCTGGTCTTCGAGCGCATCTGGAACAGGATGAAGTTAGGGATCGCGACCGCCGCCAAGATCCCGATGATCGCGACCACGATCATCAGCTCGATCAAAGCGAAGCCCGTCTTGCGTGTGTGAAGAGTCGGCACCGTTCCTCTCCCTGAACGGCCGACGCGTTTCGCAAGCAGCGTGCCGAGCCCTCGGCCCGATGCAGTGATGTGGCAAATGGGTGACGCAGAGCACGGCGCTGCGTGGCGAACGCCGCGGAGGCTCCCTCCCGTGTCTGGGCTCGCGCCGGGATATCCGCGGTGACGAAAAGCGTCGCCGGGCGGACGTAACTGGTCCCCGGAGCTGCCGCTCCGGCTTCTCGCGATTCCCACGCGCGCCTCCCCTTCCGATGGGCATGATTTCTGCCGCCTCTGGGCTACGTGCCCCGTATCGATCCGGCGAGAGGAGCAGCGGTGAACACAAAGCTCGAGCGGCGACAGAGCTTCCTGCTAGTGGCGTTGTTGATGGGCTCGGCGCAATTGGTGGCTTCGCGACTGCTCGGCGACCCACCCTCGATCACTCACGGCGTGGCGAGCGGCGACGTCACCGACACCAGTGCAGTGATCTGGTCGCGCACAGATCAGCGCGCTCGCGTGTCCGTGAGCGCCGCCCCGATCCGCGCGGCCGATGGAGAAGCAATCACTTCCCAGCCCGTCACCGCAACCGAGGACAACGACTTCACCGCCCAAGCCGTGCTCGCAGGCCTCCGCCCGGACACTCCGTATCGGTACCGCGTGACTTTCGCGGCCCGCACAGGCCGCGCCGAGCAGCTAGGGACGTTCCGTACCGCGCCCGAGCCCGATGCCCCGCGCAGCGTCTCGTTCATCGTCGGCGGCGATCTCGGCGGTCAGGGCTATTGCCGCCACGCGGAACGCGGCTACGCGATCTTTCGCGCGGCCACGGACCTCGCGCCGGATTTCTTCGTCGCGAACGGCGACATGATCTACGGCGACGCCGCCTGCCCGCCCAGCTCGCCTGCCGGCGAGCCCAACGTCCCCGGAGATTTTCCGCCGATTCACGACGCGAGCGTCGATTGGACGAGCGCCGCGCAGGTGCGCGAGGTGTACCGGGCGCACTGGCGTTACAACCGAAGCGATCGCGCGTTCCAGGAATTCTTGCGGCGAACGCCGATGTTCGTGCAGTGGGACGACCACGAGGTGATCGACGATTTCGCAGGCCCGTCGCCGAGCTACGCGATCCTGCCCGAGCGAGCCGGCTATCAGAACCTCGTCGCAGCGGGCCGGCGCGTGCTGTTCGAGTGGCATCCGCTGCGCCGCCACGCGCGGGAGAGCGAGCGCATCTACCGCGCCGCTCGCTGGGGAAAGCACGCGGCGCTGTTCCTGCTCGACGCGCGCAGCTATCGCAGCGCGAACGCCACCGCCGACACGCCCGAGTCTGCGAAGACGTTGTTAGGCGCGGAGCAGCTCGCATGGCTGAAGCAGCAGCTGCGCAGCTCGACAGCCAGCTGGAAGCTGGTGAGCAGCGACGTCCCGCTCGCGGTTCCGACCGGATCTCGGGCCGAGAGCTTGGGCCGGGACGCGTTCGCGAGCGGCGATTCCGATCCGTTCTCGGCGGCAACGGGCTTCGAACGCGAGCTGCTCGAGCTCGTGCGCTTCCTCGACGCGAACGACGTGCACAACGTCGTGTTCTTCGCG
>Ga0187894_10000295_pt1 | contig 67282 bp, 64 predicted proteins | sample GBC1701081metaG_FD_136650 | JGI IMG/M metagenome (GOLD analysis project Ga0187894, IMG submission 136650) | White microbial mat communities from a lava cave in the Kipuka Kanohina Cave System on the Island of Hawaii, USA - GBC170108-1 metaG ... | reverse complement strand
GGCCAAGATGATGACCGTCTATCTGGTCTTCGAGGAGCTCAAGGCCGGCAAGTTGCGGCCCGACACCAAGTTCCGCGTCAGCGAACGGGCGCGCAGCATGGGCGGCTCGCGCATGTTCGTCGAGATCAACTCCGAGATTTCGGTCGACGACCTGATCAAGGGCGTCATCACGCTGTCGGGCAATGATGCCTGCGTGGTGCTGGCCGAAGGCATGTCGGGGACGGAGGAAACGTTCGCGGCGCGCATGACCAAGCGGGCGCGCGAGCTGGGCATGACCGGCTCGGTGTTCAAGAATGCCAGCGGCTGGCCGGCCGAGGGCATGTACGTGACCGCGCGCGACCTTGCGGTGCTGGCCAAGCGCACGATCGAGGATTTTCCCGAGTATTATCGCTACTACGCGCTGACCGAGTTCACCTGGAACAACATTCGCCAGGAAAACCGGAACCGTCTTCTGGGCATGACGCTGGGTACCGATGGCCTGAAGACCGGCCATTCGGAGGAGGCCGGCTACGGCCTCACCGCGTCCACCATCCGCGAGGGACGCCGGTTGATCCTGGTGGTGAACGGCCTGCCCGACATGAAGACGCGGACCAGCGAGACGGCCCGGTTGATGGAGTGGGGCTTTCGCGAGTACAGCAACAAGGTCGCCTTCCGCGCTGGCGAAACGGTGGCGCAAGCCGATGTCTGGCTGGGTGAGGTGGGCAAGGTGCCGCTGGTAGCCGCCAAGCCGATCGCCGCCACCGTGCCCGTCGGCCAGGAAGGCGGCGTGCGCATGAAGGTCGAGTATACAGGACCGGTGCTGGCGCCGATTCGCAAGGGCGATCCGATCGGCAAGGCGATCGTGCAGGCTGCGGCGGGTACCTCGGCGGTCGAGATCCCGCTCTATGCCGGTGCCGATGTGCCGCGGCTAGGGCCGGTCGGCCGGGCCTTCGGCGTGCTCAAGCACTATCTTTTCGGCTGGATGTCGTGACGCGATGGCGACGCCTGGTGGTCGGTTCATCACATTGGAAGGCGGCGAGGGGGCGGGAAAGTCGACCCAGATCCGCTTTCTCGCCGAGCATCTGCGCACCCGTGGCATCGATGTCATCACGACGCGTGAGCCCGGCGGCTCGCCCGGCGCCGAACTGATCCGCAAGCTTCTGGTCGAGGGCGCGGCTGACGCCTGGGACGGCACGACCGAAGCGTTGCTGATGTTCGCGGCGCGCCGCGATCATCTGGAGCGTACCATCCGGCCGGCCCTGGCGCGTGGCCAATGGGTGATCAGCGACCGCTTCGCCGATTCGACTCGCGCCTATCAAGGCCACGGCCATGGCTTCGCACACGAGCGCATCGAGGCGCTCTATCGCCTCGTCATCGGCGACTTCGCGCCCGACCTCACGATCATCCTCGATTTGCCGGTCGAGACCGGCCTTGCTCGCGCTGCGGCGCGACACGGCGCGGAGAACCGTTACGAAAGCCTTGGCCTTGCCTTCCATCAGCGCGTGCGCGACGGTTTCCGCGCCATCGCCGCCGCCGAGCCGCTGCGCTGCGCCCTCATCGATGCCGATGCCACGCTCGAGATCGTGCGCAACCGCGTGCTGCTGGCGGTAACGCAACGGCTGGGCGTGCGGTAGTCTGAGGGGAAGAAAGGCACCTGATGGCACGGCGACCGGAGAAGGAAGAGACGGCGGCACCACCGTGGCCGGCGCCGCGACTCAATCCGCGGCTCATCGGGCACGACATCGCCGAGGCGACGCTGTTGGCCGCCGTTACCTCGGGCAAGCTGCCGCATGCCTGGTTACTCACCGGACCCCGCGGCATCGGCAAGGCGACGCTCGCCCATCGCTTCGCACGCTTCCTGCTGGCAGGCGATCCCGGCGGCGGTCTGTTCAGTGGACCGACAACGATCGAGACCGACATGAACGTGCCGGTCGTGCATCGCGTCGCGGCAGGCGGCCACGCCGACCTGCGCGTCGTGGAACGCAGCGTCAGCGACCGCGGCCGGCTGCGTACCGAGATCGTCGTGGAGGATGTGCGCGAGTTGGGCCAGTTCATGCGCCTGACCCCGGCCGAGGGTGGCTGGCGAGTGGCGGTCATCGACGCTGCCGATGAAATGAACCGCAACGCCGCCAACGCCGTGCTGAAGATCCTCGAGGAGCCGCCGGCCCGAGCCATTCTGTTGCTGGTGGCGCACGCGCCGGGTCGACTGCTGCCCACGATCCGCTCGCGCTGCCGTCGGCTCAACCTGCAGGCCCTGTCCGACGACACGGTGGTGGCGCTGATGGGCGACTATCTGCCGGAAATTGCGGCAGACGAGCGCGCCGCCCTGGCGCGACTGGCCGGCGGCAGCGTCGGGCAGGCGCTGGCGCTGGCGCGCGCCGGCGGGCTCGAGCTCTATCGCGGCATGATCGATCTGCTCGCCGGTCTGCCTTCGCTCGACGTCTCGGCGGCACACGCGTTTGCCGATCGCGTGGCGCGTCGTACCGAGGAGGGTGAAAGTGACTATCGCACCGTCGCTTTCCTGCTCGACTGGTGGCTGACGTCACTGATCCGTCATGGCGCGGCGGGCGAGGGCCGCGCCGCCGCCCTGGTCGCACGCGAGGATGGTTTGCGCGAGAAATTGCTCGCGGCGGCCGGTCTTGATCGCTGGATGCAGGTATGGGAGAAGATCGCCCACCTGTTCGCCCGCGCCGATGCCGTCAATTTGGATCGCAAGCAGGTGGTGCTCGGCAGCTTTCTCGCCCTGCAGGCGGTGACCCGCTGATCATATCGGGATGACGGGAATTGAGGCAGAGCGTAGAGCCATGAGCGGGAAGACGTACTACATCACGACGCCGATCTACTACGTGAACGATGTGCCCCATATCGGTCACGCCTACACATCGCTGGCGTGCGATGTGATGGCACGTTTCATGCGGCTCGACGGCTACGACGTGCACTTCCTTACCGGCACCGACGAACACGGGCAGAAGGTTGAGAAGGCGGCCACCGCGGCCGGCATGACGCCGCAGGCATTCACCGACAAGGTGAGCCAGTCGTTCCGCGATCTCGTGCCCAAGATGGGCTACAGCCCCGACAACTTCATCCGCACCACCGAGCCGCGGCACTACCGCACCTGCCAGGCGCTGTGGGAGAAGCTGGTCGCCGCCGGCGATCTCTATCTCGGCAAGTATGCCGGCTGGTACTCCGTGCGCGACGAAACCTACTTCGTGGAGTCGGAGACCGAAGTCGGGCCGGACGGCAAGCGCCGCGCCACCGCGACCGGCGCCGACGTCGAGTGGGTGGAAGAGGCGAGCTACTTCTTCCGGCTCTCGGCGTGGCAGGATCGGCTGCTGGCGTTCTACGAGCAGAACCCGCGCTTCATCGCGCCCGAGAGCCGGCGCAACGAGGTGATCAGCTTCGTGAAGAGCGGGCTGCAGGACCTCTCGGTGTCGCGCACGACGTTCAAGTGGGGCGTGCCGGTGCCCAATGATCCGGCGCACATCATGTATGTGTGGCTGGACGCGCTCACCAACTACATCACCGAGACCGGTTATCCCGATCCCAACGCGCCCACTGCCAAATACTGGCCGGCCGACCTGCACATGGTGGGCAAGGATATCGTGCGCTTCCACGCCGTCTACTGGCCGGCGTTCCTGATGGCCGCCGGCGTGGCGCCACCCCAGCGTGTCTTCGCACACGGCTGGTGGACGATCGAAGGCCAGAAGATGTCCAAGTCGCTGGGCAACGTCGTGGCGCCGGCGGCGTTGGTCGACGCTTATGGACTCGACCAGACGCGCTATTTCCTGCTGCGCGAGGTGCCGTTCGGCAACGACGGCGACTTCCAGAAACGCGCCATCGTGCAGCGCATGGACTCCGACCTCGCTAACACCTACGGCAACCTGTGCCAGCGCGTGTTGTCGATGATCAACAAGAACTGCGACGCCGCCGTGCCGACGGCAGGACCACTGCAGGCTGCTGACAGCGCGCTGCTTGATCGCGCCGCGGCGCTGTTGCCGCAGGTCCGGGGCCAGCTTGGCGAACAGGCCTTCCACGACGCACTGATCACAATCTGGGAAGTGATCGGCGACGCTAACCGTTACGTCGATGCGCAAGCGCCGTGGGCTCTGGGCAAGACCGACCCGGCGCGACGCGACACGGTGCTATGGGTGCTGGCCGAGACCATCCGGCGGATCACCCTGCTGGTGCACCCCTTCATGCCGACATCAACGGCCAAGATTCTGGACCAGCTCGCCGTACCGGCCGAGGCCCGTACCTTGGCGTTCATGGACAAGGCGCTGATCAGCGGTACGCCGTTGCCCGCGCCCGAAGGCGTGTTCCCGCGCTTCGTCGATCCAGACGCGCCGGCCAAGCCGGCGCGGGCTGCGAAGAAGGCGTGACATGCTGATCGACAGCCACTGCCATCTCGACTTCCCGGAGCTGGCGGCCGAAGAGGACGCCGTGGTGACTCGCGCGCGCGACGCCGGCGTTGCGGCCATGCTCACCATCGGCACGCGTCTGGACTCGTTCGACAAGGTGCGTGCCGTTGCCGAACGGCACGCCAATATCTGGTGCAGTGTCGGTGTACATCCGCACGAGGCGAAGGAGGAGGGGCAGCGCACGCCCAACCGCCTGGTCGAGCTCGCGCAGCATCCCAAGGTCGTCGGCATCGGCGAGACCGGCCTCGACTATTTCTACGAGCACAGCCCGCGCGACGAGCAGGCGGCGAGCTTCCGCGCTCACATCGCGGCGGCGCGCCAGACCGGCCTGCCGCTGATCGTGCACACCCGCGATGCCGATGACGACACGGCCGCCATCCTGCGTGAGGAAATGGCGCAGGGCGCTTTCACCGGCCTGATCCACTGCTTCAGCTCGGGGCCGGTGGTCGCGCAAGCGGCGCTCGAGCTCGGGATGTCGATCTCGATCTCGGGCATTGTCACGTTCAAGGCGGCCGAGGACCTGCGGCGCATCGTGCGCGATATCCCGCTCGACCGGCTGCTGGTCGAGACCGATGCGCCCTATCTGGCACCCGTCCCCAAGCGCGGCAAACGCAACGAACCTGCCTTCGTGGCCCATACCGCCGCCAAGGTCGCCGAGCTCAAGGGCGTCTCGATGGCCGCGCTCGAGCAGGCCACGACCGACAATTTCTTCCGCCTGTTCGCCAAGGCGGACCGCGCCATGCTGGCAGCGTGAGTAGCGTTATGGCGCGGTTGCTCGAGTGCTTCATGGTGAGCACAGGCGGGTGCCCTGCATCCGCCGGATCGAACCATGAAGCATGCACCCACAGCGGTGCGACGCCTTCATATGGTTCGACAAGCTCAACATGAAGGCAGCAGTCCAGTGCGCGTAATCATTCTCGGCTGCGGCACGTCGGGCGGCGTGCCACGCATCGGCGGCAAGGACGGCACCGGCGACTGGGGGGCCTGCAACCCGGCCAATCCGAAGAACCGTCGTCGTCGCTGCTCGATCCTGGTCCAGGACCAGGACAAGACCATCCTGGTCGATACCGCGCCCGATCTGCGCGACCAGCTGATCGATGCGCGCGTCACCCGGATCGATGCCGTGCTGTGGACGCACGATCACGCTGACCAGACCCATGGGATCGACGACCTGCGGGCGCTGACCCTACGCCACGGCCCGGTGGAAGGGTGGGGCGATGCCCGGACGCTGGATGTGCTGAAGCAGCGCTTCGCGTACTGCTTCGAGACGGCGCGCGGCAGCTTCTATACGGCGCTGTACCGTGCCTGCCTGATCGACGGACCGTTCGAGGTCGCCGGCATCGCCGTAACGCCATTCTATCAGCACCACGGCAGCATCATGTCGCTGGGCTTCCGCTTCGGCCCGATTGCCTATGCCAACGATGTGGTGAAGCTCGACGAAGCGGCCTTTGCGGCCATGGAAGGAGTCGATACGCTGGTCATCGACGCCATGCGCTACACGCCGCATCCCACGCACGCGCATCTCGATCTGACCTTGTCATGGATCGAGCGTATCCGGCCGCGGCGGGCGATCCTGACCAACATGCATGTCGATATGGATTATGACGAGGTCCGACGACGGGTGCCGCCGCACGTCGAACCGGCCTATGACGGCATGGTTATCGAGGCTTGAAGCCGATGCTGAACACGCCACGGCCAAATGTGTTATGGAAAATAATGCGTGGGGCAGGGATTGCCGCCCTCCTGGCCCTGGCAATGCCGGTTCATGCCCAGCAGCGTCCGCCCGGGGCTGGACTCGATCCCGGCGATTCGACATTCAAGCTGTTTGCCCTATCTGCCGACGCCAACAGCCTCCACGACGCCGGCAATCGCATCAACCGCGAATGGACCAACACCTCGGCCGAAAGCCTGACCGACCTGCTGTCCATCTCGGCCGCCGAGGGCTATGGGCTGATCCATTCCAAGGCCGTGTTGATCGACCAGAAGGTGCCGCTGGGCTGGCATGCCATTGAGGACGGCGAGCGGCTGGCGATCTTCAACCCGGACCGCTCGGTGCGGATTATCATCTGGCGCGTCGATCTGGACTACGAAGGCGTCGCCGATCCCGAGAAGTACATGGCGGCCAAGGCGGGCGCCTTGCGGTCGCGGTTCCCGTCAATCCAGGCGTCCAGCCGGACGCTGCCGGACGGGCAGGTCCTGGGCGTGTTCAACAACGTGCCAGCCCGCAAGGGCGACCGCGAACCGCGCGCCATTCTCGACCTGATCACGCCGAACCCACAGAACCCCAAGCGGGCGGTCCTGATGACATTCGGCGCACCGATGTCCAAGGCGCAGGAATTCCTTCCATTGCTAGCGCTTATGGCCGGCAATAGAACAATCACATGGAAAAAGGACTATTAGCTCTTATAAACAGATATGCATAGTCTATTTTCCATAATATATATTATGCGACAATCAAATTGACTCTTAAACCAAACACTGAAACCAGTGAGATAACGATTTGAGAATCCTCAAAACAAGAATCGGCTTGTCTGCCGTTGTCGTTTGGGGCCTGTCCTTCGTGCCGCCAGCTCACGCCATGGACTGCAGACAGGCCTCCGCCCCCGTCGAGCGCGCGATTTGCGGCGACAGCCAGCTGCGGGCTGCGGACGCGGCCATGGGTACAGCCTATACGAAGCTCCTCAAGGCGGCGGACGACGCCGCCATCCGTACCATGCTGGTCACTAGCCAGAAGCGCTGGCTGGCTGAGCGCGACAGGTTCTTCGACCGCCGGCTGGCCTCGGCGGACAAGGACACGCAGCGCGCAGCAATGCTGTCGGCGATCCGGGATCGCACCCGGGTGCTGGCCGAACAGTCCAGCAGCCCGCAGCAGCGACCAACGCTAATCGTCATTGCGCAGGAGCAACGCAAATTTGCCGGCCGCTATACGGGCGGCCCGTTTGCCGGTTTCGAGCGCGTGCACGCTGGACCAATACTGGGCGACCGGGCGCGTCTATGAAAAGCGGTCCGTGGCCAACGTCGTCGACGGCAAGCCCAAAGTGATTGCGACCTGCTCCGTCGACGGTGTCGAAGGCGATGCGGCGTGTCCGGATAACGGCAATCCTTCGGACAAGAGCCGTCGCTGGAATATCCAGCCCAAAAGCGCCTCACCCCAGCCATCCCTGCCGAAAATCGACGCCGAGGCCGGTCCGGATGACGACGCACCGTGGTTGCGCGCCTGCCTGACCGACGGACGCTATCCACTGGCCGACCCTACCAGCGACGGCCGCAGATAGAGCCCCTACCCGATCGCCCTGCTGCGTCCCGTAATCCAGGCAATGCCGATCCGCAGGACATCGATCTCTACGGCGTGATGATCTGCTCGCGGCCGCTCTCACTGCGCAGCTTCAGCGAGCTGACTGTGCCGTTCGCCTCCAGGATGACGTAAGTGTCCTTCGTGTTCGTTGGGCCGGCGAAGCCTACGCCTGACGACTGTTCCGACGCGCTGATTTTCACCGACGGGCGCCCTCGTTCGGTGATCAGTCGCAGCAGCACGGTCTCGGGATAGGCATCGCCGTTCGCGAGGGTCGTTGCCGGCATCACGTTGAGCGACGCACGAACGCGCCCTTGATCGTCGACGAGTTCGAACGCGCGTGTCCGAACGGTCTGGGGCACGGGGCCCTCGGTCAGAGCCGGCGCGCCGTGAGATGCCAGCAGGAAGACCAGAAGTCCCAGATTGACGATCGTGAGCAACAGCAAGAAGCGCTGAATCTTCATGATGGCTCCTCCCGGGAAGGTCGAGCCGATGTTGATGCCGCTCGCGCGACGGCAGGAAATGGCGCCGGGACCTTATCCGACCGACCGTATCTCCACGCGGGCACTCTCGCCGTCGACCACCAGGAGGCCGGCCGAGCGCCGGTCAGCCAGGGTCGGGCTGCCAGGATTGACGAAGAGAGTCCCGCCCATCGTGATGATCTCGGCGCGGTGCGTGCCGCCGAACACGCAAACATCGACCGGTCCGCCGAACAGACGGCCGGCCACGTCGCGTCCGGTTGTGCGGACGAAGCGCACGGCCGGGTTGACCTCGGCACCGACAGGGTCGGCGCTGAGCGTGGCGACGACACCGATCTGCACCCTGCCCGCTTCCAGGATCCTGGGACCGTCGACCAGCACCGGCGGTGACGCCGTCACATCAGCCTGGGTGCGTACCGCCCAGATCGGCGCAATGTCCGACAGCGTCACAAGTGCCTGGCTGGTGCAGAGATCGCCACAGTGAATGATCGCATCGACGTCGCCCAGCGCGGCGCGGATATGATCCAGGGCCTTGGACCAATCGACGGCATTGTCGTGTGTATCGGCAAGCAGGCCGAACGTGTGGCCCATCACCCGGTTACGGTGCAGCGCGACCATACGTGCCTCCGTACAAATGATTAGCAGAGCTAACCATAGTTTGGTTAGGATTGCTAACTATATTAGACTGCCGGCATGACCACCGATGGCCGCGGCCGCGAGGCCGAGCAGATTTACGTCTTCGTCCAGCATCTCGGGCGGCGGCTGCGCGATATCGATCGCGCCTGTGGGATCAGTCCGGCGCGGTTTTCGGCGCTGGCCGGCCTCGCCTTCGATGGACCGACCAACATCAGCGAGCTGGCTGCCTTCGAGCGCGTCAAGCGGCCGACCATGACCCGGCTGATCCAGGACATGGAGCGCGACGGCCTGGTCGAACGCCACGCCGATCCCGTCGATGGCCGCGGCGTGCGCATTCGCATCAGCGTGCGCGGCCGCCGGCTGGTTCAGCAGGTGCGCCAGCGCAAGATCGCCCTCGTCCAGGAATTCCTCGACAAGCTCGACCCGAAGGCAGTGGCGGCCATCGGCGGCACCTTCGACACGCTGTTCACGCTTGGTGTGCCACGGATGACGACCCGCGCGTGATGGTCTCTCGCCGCACGATACTCGGCGTGGCGTCTCAGTAGGCACACTGGAGCGTGCGCCCACCAGCGTACCGGCAACGCAGGATCGTTGGCCGAGTCGCGGGGGCCAGTGCCTGTCGTTGGGCCTCGAGCTGTTCCTGCACGGCGATCCATGGCGCAAACAGCGGCGAGACACGCTGCCGTTCCTGGGTCTCGTAGGTGTACCAATTGCCTGTGTTGACCTGCCTGCCGATCACGCCAGGCAACGCTCTGATTCTATCATTGGCGGTTGCGGTCGACTGTAAGTTCCTGCGTGCATACTCCCCCCAGGACACTTGTCCTGTGACCAGCTGCAGAAACAGCCCATCCGCGCCCGTATACAGATCGACAAGCACCCCGATGAACGACGGATGGACGCCATCCATCGCTTCGAGTCCCTGCTTTCGGCACGCTTGGCTTGCCGTGCGGCGCGCGAACAACAGCTGCACATCGTCCGCTGTCGGCTTGTCGGTGTTCGCCAGGACTGCCGAGGGCGGCTGGCTGCTGAACCAGGCGAATTTTCCCTCCAGGGCGCGGAAAGCCGGGTCGGCTTTGATCGTGTCTAAGCATGCGTTCTGCGCAGCGGTCACATAGCGGGCCTCTCGACGTACCCGCACGATCTCGAATTGCTCGGCCGCCGCACAGCCTGCCACGGCCAACGCCCCCAGCAGCGCCACCACTACCCGCAACTGCATCTCCCCTCCTACTTGTCTTGCCCCAACTTATTCATCATCAGGTAGCCATTGGCACGCAACAAATGCAATCTATGATCGCATTCCGCGCCGGCGTTTTACTCAAGCTGTTGGCCTGCCTGACCAGGCAGCGCCAGCTTTCAGGAATCAACCGGTCGATGATTGATCGCGCGGGAATCACCCGGCCTGCATCGTTTTGGCGAACAGGGCGCGCTCGGCCGCCATGGTCGAGGCCGGACGGCCGGCGCTCAACCCGCCGTCAACGACCAGGTCGTGGCCGTTGATCAGGCTCGACGCGTCACTGGCCAGGAACAGTGCGGTCCGCGCGATGTCGTCGGGCATGCCGATCCGCGGGATCGGCTGATGCGCCGGCAGGATCGCCTCGAAAGCGGCTTTCATGCGCCCGGCGTTGCGGTCGGCATCCGATGCGGCAAGCCCTGCTCCTTTGCCGAAAATACCGGTCAGGATCGGGCCGGGCGAAATGCTGTTCACGCGGATGCCCTTTTCGCCCAGTTCGACGGCCACGCACCGCGTTAGATGGATCACGGCCGCCTTGGCTGTCGAATAGGTAAGCCCTGAATAGCCGGCGCGACGGCCCGATGTGCTGGCGACGTTGATGATGCTGCCGCTGCCCTGGCGCAACATGACCGGTGCTGCGTACTTCATGCCGAGCATCACGCCGCGCACATGCACCGTGATGGTCGCATCGAAATGATCCATGTCGACGTCGGCGATGCCGCTCGTCTTGCCCGGCGTGCCGGCATTGTTGATCAGGCAATCGAGACGCCCGAACCGGGTCAGCGCATGATCGATCATGGCGGCGACATCCGCTTCACGCCCAACATCCGTGGCGATGAAACTGGCCGCCGGACCCAGTGCCTGGGCCAGGTGTTCACCTTCCCCACGCCGGCGGGCGGCGATGACGACCTTCGCCCCCTCCTCGACGAAGAGATCAGCCGTCCGCGCGCCAATGCCGCTGGTGCTGCCGGTGATTACGGCGACCTTGCCATCAAGACTGCCCATCGCGCGTGCCCTTTCCTCTGGATGAGGTGGGGCAGCTCTAGGCTCGACGGCAACACGGCCGCAATTACCCGCCACGTTACCGGCCATGCCGCCGCGCTTGTCCACATCCGGCACCTTCCTTCCGTGGTGAAGGTGCCCCACTATTGTCTTCCTGTTGCTGCCTGCGATCCTCGGATCGGCTTCAATATCGACCGATAACTATAGGCAATATCGTGAGTTTTTCATCGCAACAACTACCTGAGAGACCGTCTGCGGATGATCTGCCGCTAGAGCCGCTTCAGCGCCTGCTGGCGGTCATGGCGTGGCTGCGCCATCCCGTGCACGGCTGCCCCTGGGATTTGAAGCAGGATTTTGCCAGCATCGCTCCATACACGCTTGAAGAAGCTTATGAAGTTGCCGACGCCATCAAGCGGGGCGACCGCGTCGATCTGCGCGAGGAACTCGGTGACCTCCTCCTCCAGGTGGTCTACCACGCGCGCATGGCGGAGGAGGAAGGTGCGTTCGACTTCAAGGCCGTCGCCCAAACCATTGCCGACAAGATGGTGGCACGACACCCGCACGTCTTTGGCAACGCCAGGGTCGAAGGCGACGAGCATCAGAGCGGCGTCTGGGAGCAGATCAAGGCAGCCGAGCGCAGTGCCCGACAGGCTGCAAAAGGAAAAGCGGAGGCCACGGACCAACCCGCCAGCGTGCTTGATGGCGTGGCGCTCGCCCTGCCCTCCTTGATCCGCGCCGAGAAACTGCAGAAGCGTGCCGCCCGGGTCGGGTTTGACTGGGGTGCGGCCGGGCCGGTGATCGACAAGATCGAGGAAGAGATCGGTGAGTTACGGGCCGAGGTGGCGGCCGGCGCGCCGTCCGATCGGCTGAAGGACGAAATCGGCGACGTGCTGTTCGCCGTTGCCAACCTGGCGCGGCACGTGAAGATTGATCCCGAGGCAGCGCTGGGCGCCACCAACGACAAATTCGAGCGCCGTTTCCGCTACGTCGAACGCCGTCTACGCGAATCCGGCCGCGCGCCCGAGTCGGCGTCCCTCGCCGAGATGGAAGCCCTCTGGCAGGAAGCAAAGAGGACGGAGTAGTCATCGCTACGCTCGGCCCAAGGTGGCTCGGCTGCGAGGGCCGCGCTATTGCTGGAGCAGTTCGACCCTGCGAAGGCGAGATCGGCGTCGTAGTGCCGAAAGTCATATGACTGATTGTGTATCCGCAGGTATTCACGCCCGACGCTAAGGACGCATCACCTCGACGAGAGCGGCGCGCAGACGCCCGCCGTCAATTGCCTTGAGTACGAACGGCAAGCCACTGTCCTCGATGCGCGCCAAGGTCTCCGGCGTGACTTCGCCGGTCTGCAGCAGCGCGCGGCGCACCACCTTGCGCGCCAGGACGTCACGGGCGATCTGCAGGCCATCCAGCGGCCCCGGCAACCGCATGTCGGCAATCAGTAGATCAAACGGTGCTTGCGATGACACGGCCGCGAGTTCCCGGTCGAGGGCTTCCTGATCGGCGACCGTCACGACGTTGCAGCCCCACTGCCGTAGCAACGCTTCCATGCCGGCCCGCACCGGCTGCTCGTCATCAAGCACCAGGACACGCGCGTTCAGCGGTGGCAGCTGCTCCGGCGGCCTGGTGATACTTGGGGCCGTGGCGGCCGTCGCCGGCAGGCCGGCCGGCATGCGCAGGGAGAACGTGCTGCCGCGTCCGGGTGCCGACCGAAGCGTCAGCGTATAGCCCAGGGTGCGGGCCAGGCGCTGCACGATCGACAGGCCAAGACCGAGGCCGCGGCCACGATCGCGGCCGGCGTTGTTGACCTGGAAGAATTCCTCGAAGATCCGCGACTGCAGGTCCGGCGCGATCCCGATTCCGCTATCCCGCACTTCGACGAGCCATGCGCTGCCCTGGGCGCGCCGGCGCGCGCCGATCCAGACGCTACCGGTCTCCGTATATTTGATCGCGTTCTGGATGAGGTTTCCCAGCAGGCGGTCGAGCATCACCTGGTCGCCGACGACCCATGCATCCGTCGGCGCAAATCGCATGGACAGCCCTTTCGCCCGGGCATCGTCCGCGAAGCGCTCGTTCAGCGCACGGAAGACGGGCGCCAGGGCGAGCGGCTCCTGGGTCGGCTCGGAGATGCCTGAATCGAGCCGCGAAATATCGAGCATCAGGTTGAACGAGGTCTCGAGCGACGTGATGGCGCGCTGCATGTGAGTCAACTGCTCGCGGGTGGTTGGATCCTTGAGCGCACCGGCCAGTGTCGCCGCGAACAACGACAAGGCATGCAGCGGCTGGCGCAAGTCGTGGTTGGCGGCCGCGAACAGGCGCGTCTTCTCGCCGCTCAGCCGTTCGATATCCGCCAGCTTCAACTGAAGTTCGGCGGCGAGCTTCTCGTTCTCGACCCGGTTGATGATGGACTGCGTCACCAGGTTGTTCTGCTCCCAGGAGAAGAGAATGAGGACCGCGAGCATGATCAGGACGGAACAACCGAGCAGAATACTGATCCAGTCTCCATCGATGAAAAGGCGCAATGCCAGACTCAAGGGCGGCGGCAGCAGGAAGACCCGCAACACGGGCCAGTATGCCGCCACGCCGGCGACCCCGGCCTGGATCAGGCCCATCATGAAGAAGCACATCAGCGCGATGAACGGCGCATCGCCTGAAGGGAAGTACATCCATGGCGGCAGCGCCCAGGCGCCGCTGAATAAAATCGCCAGGACGACGTTTCGGCGATCGAGGACCTCCGTCGAGACCCGCACCATCGCCTCGATGGGCATGCGCCGGATGGCGATCCAGCGAATGATCTGCACCGCATACATGGCCGCGGCCCACACCACGGCACCCATGTCGCCGCGGAAGATCCAGAAGATTCCCCACAGCAACGTAATGCCCACAGTCGCCGACAACAGGGAAATGCGTCTGGCTCCGGGCCACAGCGAGCGCAGCACTTCACGCTGGATATCGGGTGCCAGACGCTGCGGGCCGTGCCACAGGCGAATGATGGGGCTGAACATGCGCAACCTGATGCTTACGTCAACAGACTCAGCAGGTGCGCACGCGAACCGGTCCCGACGACCAATACAGGCGACACAACCACTCCTTCGCTCCTGCGCGAGGTCCCATTCAGCCAGACATCGTGGCATGTTTACATGGGTTCACCCGGCTTGGAACCCATCGAGAAGGTTCGTGCGACAGATTCGTGCCGCCATGGACATGCCGGACTGGCCGTCCCCGCAAGCAGGAAGGTCACGCGTCGCAGCGGTTGTGCCAGGGCGTCTCGGTACCGTCATGGGCGAAACGACCGTCGCGGACATGGTAGCCATTGGTGCCGATCGTGCGATCGGACATGGCCCTGATGCGACCGCCGGATTTGACCAGGCTGACGGTGCGCGTCTGCGTCGATCCGGGTACGTCCAGCGTCAGCGTGATCGTGCCATCGGCCGCGATCACCGCCGTGCCGATCGAACTGACGTCATTGCGCGTCGGATCGGCGTAGCGGCGCTCGATCGCAGCCTTGTCGCCGTCGCGCCGGGCATAGGTCGTGTGGGGGGCGCCCTCCCGGCCTGGCTGGCCACAATCGACCGCCCAGGTGCCCAGGAGCCCCCATCGCTGCATGGTGTCGGCGACGCTAGGCCCGCGCATCAACAACAACAGGACACCGACCAGCAGCACGCCGGCGATCAGGCTCGATTTCGCCATGGCGGACGCGCGTACTGTCGCCATTTTCCGTCTGCCCCCGCTCCGGCCGTCTGGACGCGGCCGCCGACCCATGGAAGCGCCTCCATGTGACAGGTCGAAGACACCCGCGACCTTTCCGCGACGCCGGAACATCCGTCACACCACGAGGTGGCCGCGCTTGTCGGCCACGCCGATCTCGGCGCGCACGCCGCTGCTGAACTCGAGATAGTCGGTCTCAATACCGTCGCTGAAGATCACACCGTTTTCCGGCATCTGCGATACCAGGATCAGCTTGGCCGGCGCCTCCAGGCGGCCGAACACGATGGAAGCTGATGTGGTGCGGCTGGGGAACGGTTCGCGGACCGTGAAGTGCAGCCGCTCGGCGTCCCAGGGAAAGGCCGGTGACGGTTCCGAGGTTTCGTCCGCTGGCAGCAGCACCCGTGTGGTCGCTCGCCAGCCAGCGTAGATGCTTTTCAGCCAACCGCTCGAGCCCAGCCCGGTCGAGACGATGACGCCACTCGACGACTGCGCTTCCTCGCGATCGCCGAGCCGGATGGTATAACGCGCCGAGACGTGCGAGCGCGGCCCGATGAAGAGGTCGTTGACGCCATAGAGCGTCTGGCCGGTGTTGAGGCTGGCCTGCGCCATCACCACCTGTCGGATCGGACGGCGGTCCGCCAGCGCCTCGCGCGCGATGGGGCCGACATCGGCGACCGTGAACGGCAGCAGCACGCCGTCCCAGCGGGCCGGGTCGGGATTCACGCCCACCACCGGCTGGGCATCGAGATATTTCAGCGTATTGGCGACCAGGCCGTCCTGGCCCAGCACGACGACCATGTCGTGCGAACCGAAGGCGAAGTTGGGCAGGAACTTGCGGTCCAGCCGCTGCACGCGGCCGACATCCGCCAGTGCCGTGCCGGCCTGCCCTACCGCCGCGCGGTAGTGCGCCTGCTCGGCCAGATAGTCGCCGAAATCGACACCCAGCCGCTCGACATAGAACTGGGCCTGCCGCTCGGTATTGAAGCGCGCGATGAGTTCATCCAGCCGCGTCGGCCGCGTGACCAGCACGATGCGGCGATCGCTCGAAGCCATGGAGATCTCCTATCCGAGACGCGGAGGACCACTGCGGACCGCGCGACTCCCGCCGGGCTCATGAGCGCGCCAGGAGGCGCGCGGTCCTGTCCGGTCGCCACGCGAGGCTACTGCTTCCTGGCGGGCGCCGGTGCGGTGCGCCGGTTCAGCAGCTCGCCCAACAGCTCCGGCGAGATGTTGAGCTGGCCGATCTTGTCGGCATTGCCGGCCAGATCGCGAAACGCCGCGGCGATCATCTGGTCGGGCCGCATGCCGGCCGTGGCAAGCGCCTCCAGCACCCGCGGATCGACGCTGGCGGCCGCCCGCATCAGCGCCGTGACGCCGTGCGCCTTGGCCTCTGCCTCCTGGCGCGCGTTGGCAGTGGCCAGTTCGACCAGTCGGCTGTTCTTCTCCTCCAGCGTGATCTTGCCGGCCATGTCGGCCTCGGCGATCTCCTGCTGCTTGGCCTGCACCGCCCGCTCCGCTTCCATCTGCACTTCGCGGATCTCGCGCTTCTTGGCCTCGATGGCGATCTCGGTGCGCAGTTCGTTCTCCTTGATCGCGCGCTCCTGCTCGACCGCGGCGTTGCGGCGAGCATAGATCGCCTCGTCGGCGCGCTTGAGCAGGTCCTCGCGCACCTCCGCTTCCAAGGCCCGCGCCGTCTCGGGCTTGGGGCGGATCGCGAGGATGGAGAAGCCGAGGATCTCGAGGCCGAGTGCCGCAATGACGGGATCATTGCCCAGGCCGGCGCCGACGCTGGCGACCAGCGCATCGCCGGCCGCCAGCGCGTCGCCCAACGGCAGCGCCTGGATCTCGGTCTTGATCGCCGCCTGCAGGCGGTCGAGCAGCCGTTGCGGCAGTTTCTGCGGGTCTTCCGATGCGTAGCGGCCGGCGCTGTTCAGCGTGAAATCCATCACTTCCGCGATCCGCTCGGGGTGGCCGATCCGATAGGTCAGCTGGCCCTGGACCGTCACCGTCTGCCAGTCGGCCGTCGTTTCTTCGAAGATGAAGGGCGCATCGTTGCTGGCCGTCGGCACGACCACCAGCGAGGTCGAGGGCGCAAAATAGAAGAAGGAAAGGCCGGTGCCGGCGCGCACGCGCTGCCCGTCATGGTAGCGGATCACATACTGGGTCGGCTGGGTCTTGAGGAACCGGACGCCGAACATCGAAGCCTCCTGTGGCGCGGCGACCACCACGGCCGCCCTTGACGACGTCAATGTAAGAGGCTTAGTTGTAAAATGCAACGAAGTTAATGTATATTTACATCTAACTTAGTATATTGTAGCGTCTAAGATGCATGCCCGCCTATGCGCTCAGGGAAAACGACCTCACCCGATGGCCAACCGACCGCAAAAGCCATCTTCAGCCGGCCCGGTGCCGGCGCCCGCCGAGCGGCCGTTGCTGACGGTCGATGTGGCAATCCTCACCCTGCGCGAAGACGCCTTGCAGGCGCTGTTGGTGCGGCGCGCCGCGCCGCCGCATGCCGGGCGCTGGGCATTGCCCGGCGGTTTCATTCGCAGCGAGGACATCTCGTTGGAGGGCGCCGCGCGGCGTGTTCTGCTCGACAAGACAGGCATCGAGACGCCGTACCTGGAACAGCTGGAGAGTTATGGCGATCCCAAGCGCGATCCGCGCGGGTGGTCGGCGACCGTTGCCTATGTGGCCTTGATCGCGTCGGATCGGCTGGAGCCGCGCCACGGACGCAATGCCGATGCGGCTGCGTGGTGGCCGGTGGTGGGCACGTCGGTAGCACCCAATCTGGCCTTCGACCACGCGCGGATCCTGGCCGGAGCCATCGCGCGCGTGCGGGCCAAGGTCGAGTACACGACGCTACCCGTGCATCTGCTGCCCGTGAAATTCACCCTGCCCGACCTGCAGCGGGTCTACGAGCAGCTCCTGGGCCGTAAGCTCGATAAGTCGGCGTTTCGTAAGCGCATCGCCGAGGTGGATTTCCTGGAGCCCGTCGAAGGTGAACGGCGCCCGGCCAGCAATCGACCGGCTCAGCTCTGGCGGGTCAAGCCAGGCCATCGGACGATGTTCTTCGACCGCACGATCTGAGCCCACGCACGCTATGAGAGCGACAGGACCTCGCGGGCCACCCGCATCGCGTGGTCGGGGTCGGCGAGCTTCTTGGATGCGAAGCGCTCGTCCCCGCGCGGTACCAGCAACGCGACGTGCGGCGCGATAAGAGTGGGTGACGCTGGCGGCTCGTCCTGCCCTTCCGGCATTTCGACCTCGGCCAATGCGAAATAAGTGCGGCCATCCTTCTTGAAGAAATCGACATCCCAGCCGCAGTCCCCCGCAGGGAGGTGAAAACGCACCTTTTCCAAGGTCTCGCGGCGCATGCTCCACAGACGCTCGAAATCGGCTGGCGACATGATCGTTTCGATCTCGACCATTTCAGCGCCGACCGGCCGCTTGTATGAAAAAATGTGCTCGACCCCCGCCGGGCCTTCAAAGCGTCGGATGCGCAGGCCGGGCGCGTCGAGATACGCCTGCCGGATCTCGCGCCGCGTCCACGGCGGGCAGGCGGCGCCGAGCGCGCGTTCCAGCGCGCCATCGGGATCGCGCAGCACCAGTTTGCGTTCGTTCTCGATCGGCATATGCCCTGTTCCTATAACCGTGACCGGCTTGAGGCGCTTTTCGTTTGCACAGCTGTGGGGCGGCGTGGCGAAATGCCGGCATGACCGACACGCTCGACACCCTGCCGACACCCTGCCTCATCCTCGACCGCGCCGTCCTGCGGCGCAATGTCCAGCGCATGACCGAGCGGCTGAAGCCAGCCGGGCTGCAGCTGCGCCCGCATCTCAAGACCGCCAAGTCCGTTGAGGTCGGCCGCATGGCAACCGCGGCCTTCGACGGCCGCATCACGGTCTCGACCCTGGCCGAGGCGAAATATTTCGCCGCTGGCGGCTTCAAGGACATCCTCTATGGCGTCGGCATCGTGCCGTCGAAGCTGCCGGTGATCACCGCGCTGCGCCGTCAGGGCGTGAACCTGCGCGTCGTCACCGACAACATGCCGGTAGCCCGCGCAATCGCCGACGCCGCCAAGGGCGGTGACAGCTTCTCGGTGTTCATCGAGATCGACAGCGGCGGCGGTCGTGCCGGCCTGCCCTACCCCGACCTGTCGCGTCTGGTCGAGATCGCGCGGGTGCTGCACGGCGCGGCCAATGTCGAACTGGCCGGTGTCATGACGCATGGCGGCCACTCGTACCATGAGAACACGCCTGACGGAATCGCGCGGGTCGCCGAGCAGGAGCGACAGGCCGTGGTCGCGGCGGCGCAGCTGCTGCGCGACGCCGGCATTCCCTGCCCAATCGTCAGCGCCGGCTCGACGCCAACGGCGATGCATGCCCGCAGCTTCGAGGGGCTCACCGAGATGCGGCCGGGCGTGTTCGTGTTCAACGACCTCGATCAGGCCGGCATCGGCTCGTGCGGCGCCGGCGACATCGCGCTGTCGGTGATGGCATCGGTGATCGGCCACTATCCGCATCGCAACCAGCTCCTGATCGATGCCGGGGCGCTCGCCTTGAGCAAAGACATCAGCGCCCAGGAGTTCATGCCAACGGCCGGTTACGGTTTTATCAAGGACGCGCCGGTCAAGGACCTCGCGGTTGTCGCCTGCTCGCAGGAACACGGCTTCGTGCAGGCCGCTGCGCCGCTGCCCTATGACAAGCTGCCGATCGGCAGCAAGGTCCGCGTCTGGCCCAACCATGCCTGCATCACCGCTGCCGCCTACGACCGCTATCACGTGGTCGATAGCGAGGAGAGCGACGGCCACACGATCGTGGCCACCTACGACCGCATCAACGGCTGGTGAGACATGCGCCCGTGGCGGGCGTTGGCTGTCGTCGTGCTCGTTCTGGGATTTGGCAGTACGGCCGCCGCGCAGCTTCCGATCGGAACCCGATCCTTCACTGTCGATGACCTGCCCGGCGAGCCGCCGATTCCGTTGACCGTGTGGTACCCGGCGGCGACCAGCGGCGTCGCGGCGGACGGCGAGCCTGCCGGCAGTGCGCCGCCACCCACGCCGGGACAACACCCGCTGATCCTGTTGTCGCATGGCTCCGGCGGGAGGCCGCTCAATCATCGTGATCTCATCCTGCAGCTTGCCGCGGCCGGCGCCATTGTCGCCGCGCCGTTGCATCCCTACGACAACGCCAACGACCATTCGGGACCGGGCACCGATCTGCAACTGCTGGGACGGCCCCGGCACATTGCGCGCAGCATAGATGCTCTGCTGGCACAGGCGACGTTCGGCCCGCTCATCGATCCGCGACGCATCGGGCTGGTCGGCTATTCAGCCGGCGGTTACACCGGCCTGGTCGTGGTCGGTGGCCGTCCGAACTTCGGGCTCGGCCCGGCGCATTGTGCCCAGGCGGAACGGGACAGCGGCTTCTGCGGCTGGATGCGGCGCGGCGGCATCCAGCGCCTGCACCCCGACTGGGCCGTCGTCCATGACCGGCGCGTGCGCGCCGCCGTACTGCTGGCGCCGGCCTACGGCATCTTCTTCGATCGCAAGGGGCTGGCCGATGTCACGGTGCCGCTGCGAATCTATCGCGCCGAGGCCGACGAGGTCGTGCGCCACCCGTTCAACGAAGACCACGTGCGCCGGTCCCTGCCGCAGCCGCCGGAATATGCCGTGGTGCCGGGCGGCCACTTCGTGTTCGTATCGCCCTGCCAACGCTTCGTGCCGAGCGTATGGTGTCGCGATCCGGCCGGCGTCGATCGCGCCGCCGTCCATCGGCGCATGAACGGCGAGATCCTCGATTTCTTCAATCGCAGCCTGGGCAAGGACTAAGCCGCCATGAAAACTGTGATCCACAATCCGGCGCAAGGGATCTATCCCGCGACGCCGGACTACGTCCATGCCATCGAGGTACAGGCCCCCGCCCGAATCCTGTTCGTAAGCGGTACGATGGGCCTCGATGAGCACGGGGGCGCCGGCAAGTCGCTTGATGAGCAGCTGGCGCTGATATGGTCGAACATCCGGACGATCCTGGCCAGTGCCGGCATGACCACGGACAACATCATGCGTCTGACCAGCTATCTGCGTGATCCGGCCTATGCCGAGGCCAATGCTGCGGCGCGTACCCGCGCCCTGGGCAGCCGTCGGATTCCGACCACCGCAATCGTCGCCCAGACATTGGTCCCTGACTGGCTGGTCGAGATCGAGGTGATTGCCGCCGCCTGAGGTATGATCGTTGATGTGCGTACGATTCGGGGACCATAGCATGTTCGACAGAATCACCCGTTTGCTGGCCACAGTGGTGGCGCTGCTCGCCGCGCCGGCGTTGGCGCAGGTGACGCCCAAGGTGCCATTCAATGTCGGGCTGCGCGAGGTCGTCTACTCGGACGAGCTCGAGCCGGCGGGGATTCCCACGCGGCTGTGGTACCCGACGCAAGTGCAGCCGGTACCGTGGGTCTATAACGGCGTCTTTCCGATCACCGCGCGCAAGGACGCAGTACCGATATCCGGCCGCCGCGGGCTGATCATCCTGTCGCACGGCAGCTACGGCGAGCCTTACATGCTGTACGACTATCCGGAATACCTCGCGGCGCGCGGCTACATCGTGGCGACGCCCAAGCATCCGCGTGACAACAACGCCGACTCCTCGGGGACCCATTCCGATCTCCAACTCGTCGGCCGCTCGCGCCACATCGCGCGGGTCATCGACGGGATACTGCGCGACCCCGTGTTCAGCCCCCTGATCGACCCGCAGAAGATCGGCATGATCGGCTTCTCCGCCGGCGGCTTCACGGCGCTGACCGTGCTGGGCGCCGTTCCCGACTTCGCGCGGCTCACCGAGTACTGCCAGGGCCAACGCGACGACGGTATCGCCTGCTCCGGCGGCCTTGAAGGCAAAGTGCGCATCGAGCGGCCGGACTGGCGCCAGACACCTGATCCGCGTGTCAAGGCTGCCGCCATCATGGCCCCGGGCTTCGGCTTCATGTTCTCACGCAAGACCCTGCAGGAGGTGACGCGGCCACTGCTGATCTACCGCGCCGCCAACGATAGCGCGATCCGCCATCCCTTCAGCGAGGAATGGATCGCCGAGAATCTCGGCCGCAAGCCCGAGTACCATGTCGTGCCGGGCGACCATCTGACGTTTCTCAGCCCCTGCCTGCCCGACTCGACGGCTGATGTTTGCCGGGAAGCACCGGGCATCGACCGCCGCGCGATCCACAACGAAATCAACGCCGGCATGTTGGACTTTTTTGAGCGAACGCTTCGGTGACGCGACGATGAATCATGGCGAATGAGGCAGGGCGATCCTGCTTTGGTCATGATGATACCCCGACGCTGACGAGATTGACTCCCTACATTTGCCTCGTACTGGCGATGCGTCGGTGCGCAGCCATGCGGCCAGCGTGTCCAGGAGGGAGCGTGATGATCAAGAACTTTGTCGCCTTGTCCTTCGCCGCAGTGCTTGCGAGCGCGTGTGGCGACACCTGGGGCCAGCGCGCGGTGACTGGTGGCGCCATCGGCGCCGGCACCGGCGCCGTGGTCGGCAGCGCGACGGACATGGGCGTGTTGCCAGGCGCGTTGATCGGTGGCGCCCTCGGCGCCGGCGTCGGCGCGGCGACCACGCCCAAGCGCCGCTCTTATCGCGACCGCTATTACGATCGCTACTACTAGGCCAGTGGCATAGCGTAAACGCGGGCGGCTCTCACGAGCCGCCCTTTTTCTTCATAGCGAATTCACCGTGTGCCCGCCGTCGACCACGATGTTGGCGCCCGTCATGAACGAGCCGGCATCGGAAGCCAGCAACAGCAGCGCGCCGTCGAGGTGAGCCGGCTTGCCCAGGCGCCGCTGCGGCACGCGCTCGATCAGCCGCTGGCCCGCCGGCGTGCGCCAGAACGCATCGTTCATTTCGGTCTCGATGTAACCCGGCGAGATCGCGTTCACCTGGATGCCGTGGCGTGCCCACTCCATGGCCAGTGCCCGCGTCAGGTGCAGCAGGCCGGCCTTGGCGGCATTGTAGGGCGCCACTTGGCCGATGGTGCGCAGTCCCAGGATGGATGCGATGTTGATGATGCGCCCTCCCCGCTTCGCCGCGGTCATGCGCTGCGCCGCCGTTTGCACCACCAGCCAGGCGCCGCGCAGGTTGGTGTTGACGACCTCATCCCAGTCAGCCTCGGGCAACTCCAGCGCCGGCTTCACGATGGAGATGCCGGCGTTGTTGACCACGATGTCGATCGGCCCCAGCGCCGCCTCGGCCTCGGCATAGCCGGCGCGGATCGAGTCGGCTGACATCACGTCCATGGCGATCGCCGCCGCCTTGCCGCCCGCCGCCTGCACCGCGCCGACCAGGGACTGCAGCCGCTCGCGGCGACGGGCTGTCACAGCCACCGCCGCGCCGTGGGCCGACAGCGTACGCGCGAAGTGAAGGCCCAGGCCCGAAGAGGCACCGGTGACCAGCGCCACCTTGCCGGTGAGGTCGAATATCTTGGACATGTGCGCATCACCCCTGTTTCATGCCGGCCGTCGGGGCGCCGTTATAGGCGCCCTCTGCACTCTGGCAAACCCATTCGGGGGCAATCATGGATCTCGGACTCAAGGGACAGCGCGTGCTGGTGACCGGTGGCACCAAGAGCATCGGCCGCGCCATCGTGGAGTGTTTCCTGGCCGAGGGCGCCGCGGTCGGCTTCTGCGCCCGCGATGCGGCCCTGGTGAAGGAACGCGAAGCGGCCTGGAAGGCCGCGGGCGGCGACGTCGCCGGCACGGCGCTGGATGTCATGGACGCCGCGGCGCTGAAGGCCTGGATGGAGGGCTATGCTGCCAAGGGTGGGCTCGACCATGTCGTGGCCAACGTCAGCGCGCTGGGCACCGACGATACGGCCGAGGGATGGCGGCGTGCCATCGAGATCGACCTCGTCTCGACCGTGAACACCCTGCACATCGCCCGGTCGCTCCTGGAGAAGAATGCTTCCGGCGGCACGATCACCGTGATCGGCACGGTATCGCTGGTCGAGGTCGCCGGTCCCACGCAACCGTATCGCTCCGTGAAAGCGGCCCTGGTGCCGCTGGTGAAATCGATGGCCATCGAGCTCGCGTCCAAGAGCATCCGCGTCAACATGGTGTCGCCCGGCACCATCCTCGAGGACGGCAACACCTGGGGCAAGCAGCGAGACGCCAATACCGAACGCTACCAGCGCATGCTGGCGCGCAACCCGATGGGACGCATGGGACGGCCCGACGAGATCGCCGATAGCGTGGTCTACCTGTCGAGCCGCCGGGCCAGCTTCGTCAGCGGCGCCAACTTCATCGCCGACGGCGCGATCACGGCGCGCGTGCAGTACTGACATCATCCTCGTCCGCGACCTCGACCTGCACGCCGCTGCTGCGGCAGATGTCGTGCAGCTTCGCCGGTAGCGCCGCATCGGTGACGAAGTAGTCGAGCTGCGACAGGTGGCCGATGCGCACCGGCGCGGTGCGCTCAAGCTTCATGCGATCGGCGACCAGAATGGAGCTGCGTGCGCAGTCCATGATGGCGCGCGCTACTTTGACCTCGCGGTAGTCGTAGTCGAGCAATGCGCCGTCCTCATCGATCGCCGACGTGCCGATGACGGCGTAGTCGACCTTGAACTGGCGAATGAAGTCGACCGCAGCCTCGCCCACGATGCCGCCGTCGGAATGGCGCACGACGCCGCCGGCGACGATGATCTCGATCTGATCGAAGCCCTGCAGGATATTGATCACGTGCACGTTGTTGGTGATCACCATCAGGCCATGCTTGCCGCGCAGCGCCGTGGCAACCTGTTCGGTAGTGGTACCGATATTGATGAGCAATGAAGAGTTATCGGGGATCAGGGCGGCCGCCCTGATCCCGATGCGCCGCTTCTCCTCGGTCGCGAGCTTGCGCCGCGCCTCGTAGCCGACATTGGCGACACCCGATGTCAGGATGGCGCCGCCGTGAAAACGCTGCAAGACGCCGCGATCGCACAGATCGTTGAGATCCTTGCGAATGGTTTGCGGCGTGACGTTGAATTGCTCGGCAAGGCCCTCCACGCTCACGCGTCCGCGCGATCTGGCAAGAGCAACGATGTCCACCTGCCGGGGTGTCCATGGCTCCATCCCCGCTCCTCCTCAGCGCTTTCGATCTGTTTCGATTTAGAACCAGATTGTTATGAAGCTGCGTTTATATCCCCAAGTCGGTCACAAGACAGCATAGTTGACTGAAATTTGCACTCGATTCCCATCATATGGATAAAAATCCCCTTCGATTGACATTCATTCAGTTTCGATTGTAGCGTCGCGATGCATCCCAATCGTGGCGTGAGATTCCATCTCAATTCAGCCTGAACGTGCGTTCCAACAAGCACCCTGGGAGGAAACATCCAATGAAGAGACGATCAGTGGTCATGCTCGGCCTTGCCGCAGCAGCGACGGCGAGCCCACGTGACGTTTTCGCCGTCGGGCTGGACGACGCACGCAAATGGATCGATCGCGAGTTCCAGCCGTCGACCCTGACCAAGGATCAACAGATCAAGGAGATGGAGTGGTTCATCAACGCCGCCAAGCCGTTCCGCGGCCTGGAGGTCAACGTGCTGTCGGAGACGATCCCGACGCACGAGTATGAATCGAAGACCCTCACCAAGGCGTTCGAGGAGATTACCGGCATCAAGGTCAACCACCAGGTCCTGGGCGAAGGCGAGGTCGTGCAGGCCGTGCAAACCCAGATGCAGACCAACCGCAATCTCTATGACGCCTATATCAACGACTCCGACCTGATCGGCACGCACGCGCGGCTGCAGAGCGCGGTGAACCTCACCGACTGGATGAAGGGCGACGGCAAGGACGTGACGCTGCCGACCCTGGATGTCGACGATTTCATCGGCAAGTCGTTCACGACTGGTCCCGACGGCAAGCTGTGGCAGCTGCCCGACCAGCAGTTCGCCAACCTCTACTGGTTCCGCTACGACTGGTTCAAGCGGCCGGAGCTGCGCGCCAAGTTCAAGGAGATCTACAACTACGAACTCGGCGTGCCGGTGAACTGGTCGGCCTACGAGGACATCGCCGAGTTCTTCTCCGTCCACATCAAGACCATCGACAACGTGCGCATCTACGGCCACATGGACTACGGCAAGCGCGCGCCCGATCTCGGCTGGCGCATGACCGATGCCTGGCTGTCGATGGCTGGCGCCAGCTCCAAAGGCCTGCCCAACGGCCGCCCCATCGACGAATGGGGCATCCGCATGGAGGAAGGCTCGTGCAATCCGTCCGGTGCCTCGGTGAGCCGCGGCGGCGAGACCAACGGCCCGGCGTCCGTCTACGCGATCCGCAAGTGGGACGAGTGGCTGCGCAAGTACGCGCCGCCAGGCGCCGCCGACTATGACTTCTACCAGTCACTGCCGGCGCTGTCGCAGGGCAACGTGGCACAGCAGATCTTCTGGTACACGGCGTTCACCGCCGAGATGGTGAAGCCCAAGAGCCAAGGCAACAACACGGTCGATGCCGATGGCAAGCCGCTGTGGCGCATGGCGCCGTCGCCCAAGGGTCCCTATTGGGAAGAGGGCATGAAGCTCGGCTACCAGGATTGCGGCTCGTGGACACTCTTCAAGTCGACACCGCTGCCGCGGCGCAAGGCGGCGTGGCTCTACGGCCAGTTCACGGTCTCCAAGACCGTGTCGCTCAAGAAGAGCCATGTCGGGTTGACCATCATCCGCGACTCCGACATTCGCCATAAGTCGTTCACCGAGCGCGCTCCCAAGCTCGGCGGCCTGGTCGAGTTCTATCGCTCGCCCGACCGGGTGCGCTGGACGCCAACCGGCATCAACGTGCCGGACTATCCCAAGCTGGCGCAGCTCTGGTGGCAGAACATCGGTGACGTGAACTCCGGCGCCTTCACGCCGCAGCAGGCCATGGACCGGCTTGCCAAGGAGATGGACGACGTCATGGCGCGCATGGAGGACGCCGACAAGAAGGCCAAGGTCTACGGCGGCTGCGGTCCGCGGCTCAACGCCGAGAAGGACCCGAAGGAATGGCTCGGCAAGCCCAACGGGCCCAAGGCCAAGCTGGACAACGAAAAGCCGCCGGGCCAGACCGTCGACTACGATGAACTCGTGAAGCGCTGGACGTGAGAGCGCGCTCGCGGCGGGGCGCGTGAGGCGATGTCTCTCGAGCTGAGAAACGTCACCAAGCGCGTCGGTGCCCAGACGCACATCTACGATACCAGCGTGCGGCTCGCCGAGGGGGGCTTCAACATCCTCCTCGGCACGACGCTGGCCGGCAAGACGACACTGATGCAGCTGATGGCGGGGCTGGAGCAGCCGACGTCGGGCGCGGTGTGGTTCGCCGGCATGGACGTGACGCGGGTTGCCGTGCAGCGGCGCAACGTCGCGATGGTGTACCAGCAGTTCATCAACTATCCGAACTTCACCGTCTTCGAGAACATCGCCTCGCCCCTGAGAGTCGCGCGCGTGCCGGCGGCGGAGATCACCAATCGGGTCCACCGGATGGCCGAGCTTCTGCGGCTCACGCCCCTGCTCCAGCGCCGCCCGACCGAGTTGTCCGGCGGCCAGCAGCAGCGCACCGCGCTTGCCCGCGCGCTGGTACGGGATGCTGATCTGGTGCTCCTCGACGAGCCGCTGGCCAACCTCGATTTCAAGCTGCGCGAGGAGCTGCGTGACGAGCTGCCGAAGCTGTTCGCCGAGCGGCACTGCACCATCGTCTTCGCCACGTCCGACCCGATGGAAGCGCTGTTGCTGGGCGGCCATACCGCTGCCCTCCACCAGGGCCGCATCACCCAGTTCGGGCCTACGGCCGATGTCTATCGCCGGCCGGCTGACCTCGTGACGGCACAGGTCTTCTCGAACCCGCCGATCAACACGGCACCCGTTACCAAGGAAGCGGGCCGTGTCGTGCTGAGCGACACGGTGCGCTGGTCTGCGCTGGGACATCAGCAACGGCTTCCGGACGGCGCGTACACCGTCGGCATCCGGCCGCACCATGTCAGCCCCATCGCCAACGGCCATGCCGCGGCCGCTGTCGAGGGCAAGGTCCTTGTCGCCGAGATCAGCGGCTCGGAAAGCACGATCCATTTCAGCCATGGGCCCTTGAACTGGGTGTCGCAATCGCATGGCGTGCATCCCAGCCAGGTCGGCGACTGCGTCCGCTTCCACCTGGATGTCGGGCAATGCCTGTTCTTCGACGCTGACGGCAGACTGGTCGCGTAATGGCCCGGATCACGCTGCAAGGCCTGCGCCACAGCTACCTCGCCAACCCGCAGAGCGAGCAGGACTGGGCCCTCAAGCGGCTCGATATCGAATGGGAGGACGGCGGTGCCTACGCCCTGCTCGGCCCGTCGGGCTGCGGCAAGACTTCGCTACTCAACATCATTTCGGGGCTGGTACGACCGACCGAGGGCCAGGTGCTGTTCGATGGCATCGACTTGACCGACGTGCCCACCGACCGGCGCCACATCGCCCAGGTGTTCCAGTTCCCCGTCGTCTACGACACCATGAGCGTCTACGACAATCTGGCGTTTCCCCTGCGCAATCGTGGCGTGCCCGCGCCCGAGGTCGACGCCACGGTGCGTGCGATCGCCCGCATGCTCGATCTCGAGGACATGCTGCGGGCCCGCGCGGCAGGCCTCACTGCCGACGGCAAGCAGAAGATCTCGCTGGGCCGTGGCCTGGTGCGGGCTGACGTGAACGCCATCATGTTCGATGAACCGCTCACCGTCATCGACCCGCATCTGAAATGGCAGCTGCGTTCCAAGCTCAAGGAACTGCACCAGCGCATCGCGCGCACCATGATCTATGTCACCCACGACCAGACCGAAGCCCTGACATTCGCCGACAAGGTTGTCGTCATGCACGAGGGAACGGTGGTGCAGATCGGCACCCCCATCGAGCTGTTCGAGAGGCCGCGCCACACCTTCGTCGGGCACTTCATCGGCTCGCCCGGCATGAACGTCCTGCCCTGCACCGTCGACGGCGGCAAGGCGATCCTGGATGGCCAGCGCGTGACGGTGCAGAACCCGCCCACGACCGCACTCGACGGCAAGCGGATCGAACTGGGTGTCCGTCCCGAGTTCATCGGTTTCGCCAGCGACGGGCTGCCGGTGACGGTCGTCAAGGTAAGTGACGCCGGCCGCTATCGCATCGTCGAGACGCGGCACGGCACGGACCGAATCAATCTCCTGGTCGATCCCGACGCCGTCGTCCCGAGTGACGGCGCCAGGCTGCGCTTCGATCCCGCCTATGCCCGGCTCTATGCCGACGGCTGGCTGGCGGAGTAAGGGCGCCATGGATGCCAAGACCGACAACCCGCGAGGCTGGCTGTATGTCCTGCCGGTCGTCGTGCTGGTGGCGTTCAACGCCGTCATCCCGCTGATGGCGGTGGTCAACTATTCGGTCCAGGAAACCTTCGGCAACAACGTCTTCTTTTTCGAAGGCGTGAAGTGGTTCGAGCAGGTCCTGCACTCCGAGCGCTTTCATGCCTCCCTCCTGCGCCAGCTCGCCTTCACCGGCATCATCCTGGCGATCGAGGTGCCCCTGGGGGTCGCCATCGCGCTCGCCATGCCGCGCCGCGGGCCCTGGGTTTCGGTCTGCCTGGTGCTGATGGCGCTGCCCCTGCTGATTCCGTGGAACGTGGTCGGCGCGATGTGGAACATCTTCGCCCTGCCCGACATCGGCATGCTGGGCCGCATGCTCAACGGCCTGGGGCTCAGCTACAACTACACACAACAGCCGATTGCGGCCTGGGCGACCTTGATCGCCATGGATGTCTGGCACTGGACGTCGCTGGTGGTGCTGCTCGCCTACGCCGGCCTCAGTTCGATCCCCGACGCCTACTACCAGGCCGCCAAGATCGACGGCGCCTCGTCGTGGGCGGTCTTCCGCTACATCCAGCTGCCCAAGATGAAGCGCGTGCTGACCATCGCCGTGCTGCTGCGGTTCATGGACAGCTTCAACATCTACACCGAGCCGTTCGTGCTCACCGGCGGCGGCCCGGGCAATTCCACCACCCTGCTGTCCATCGACCTGGTGAAGATCGCGCTGGGCCAGTTCGATCTCGGGCCCGCGGCGGCGATGTCGATCATCTACTTCCTCATCATCCTGGCGTTGTCGTGGATCTTTTACACGGTGATGACGCGCGGCGAGGGGCAGTCATGAGACGCCTGCTGCCTATCCTCTACATCCTGTTCCTGATGCTGCCGATCTATTGGCTGGTCACCATGTCGTTCAAGCCGACCACCGAGATCCTGGGCTCCTTCACGCTGTGGCCGCAGGCCTTCACCTTCGAGAACTACGTCAAGATCTTCACCGACCCGACCTGGTACAACGGCTACATCAATTCGTTGATCTACGTTGTCATCAACACCGTGATCTCGGTGGTGGTCGCCCTGCCCGCCGCCTATGCCTTCTCGCGCTACCGCTTCCTCGGCGACAAGCATCTCTTCTTCTGGCTGCTGACCAACCGCATGGCGCCCGCCGCCGTATTCGCGCTGCCGTTCTTCGAGCTCTATTCCGCGATCGGTCTGTTCGACACGCACATCGCCGTGGCGCTGGCGCACTGCCTGTTCAATATCCCGCTCGCGGTCTGGATCCTCGAGGGCTTCATGTCCAGTGTGCCCAAGCAGCTCGACGAGACCGCCTATCTCGACGGCTACAGCTTCTGGCGCTTCTTCCTGCGCATCTTCGTGCCGACCATCGCGGCCGGCATCGGTGTCGCGGCATTCTTCTGCTTCATGTTTTCGTGGGTCGAGCTGCTGTTGGCCAAGACGCTGACGTCGGTCGCCGCCAAGCCGATCGCCGCCACCATGACCCGCACCGCCAGCAGTTCCGGCTACGAGTTGGGTCTGCTGGCGGCGGCCGGCACGCTGACCTTCATCCCCGGTGCGTTCGTGATCTATTTCGTGCGCAACTACATCGCCAAGGGATTCGCGCTCGGCCGGGTGTGACCGGCGGACGCGATCGCCCTCGCGGAGGCAGTGGATGGATTGGCTGGATGACATCTGGACGACGGTGACCGCGTTCTTCGCCTGGATTCCCTGGACCTGGCAGACGGCATCGTTCTTCATCTTCATCGCAGCCCTGCTGCTGGGCATGACCGTCTGGGAGCTGCGCGTGCCGGGCGGCGCGCCGCGACGGGGCGTGCTGGCGCTCGACACGACCCGTGGTGATCGGCTTTTCATCTCGCTGCTGGGCAGTGCCTTCATCCATCTGGGCTGGCTCGGGCTGTTCGGTGTACCGCTGTGGGGCGCGGTCGCCCTGTCGATGGTGTTTGCTATCGCTGTCTTTCGCTGGCTATAGAGGCGACGTAAAACCGTCCCCCTCATGCCCCGCACCGTTGCGTGGGGCCGAACAACCGTCATGAACATGTCTTCCCGCACCGCGACGGACTGGTCGCTGGCTTGGCTGCTGGTGATCACTGGCTTCGCGGTCGCTGCACAGGTCGGCAAGGTGCCACCGGCCCTGCCCGCGATTCGCGCCGAACTGGGCATCGACCTGCGCGCTGCCGGATGGTTCCTGTCGCTGGTTAACCTGATGTCGGCGCTGATCGGCATCCTGGTGGCGCTGACGGCCGAGCGCATCGGGCACCGCCGGCTGACGGTGATGGGCCTGCTGGCGGGTGCCGCCGCCAGCGCCGCGGGTGCCCTCACCGCATCGGCGACCGTGCTGTTCGTCTGCCGAGTGATCGAAGGGCTGAGCCTGCTGACCGTCGCCGTCTCGGTGCCGCCGATGATGCTGCGCATCAGCGCGCCCGGCGACACGCACAAGGTGATGGCGCTGTGGGGTACTTATCTTCCAGGCGGTGCCGGTCTCATGGCATTGGCGTGCGCCTTTCTGCTGCCGACCACCGGATGGCGCGGTGTCTGGTGGGCGACCGCCGCCGTCCTGGCGCTGATGACGCTGGCAGTCCTGCAATCGCCGGTCGGCCGCGGCAACAACGCGGCGCCACCGAGCGACGGCCGTTCGCTGGGCCGCGACTTGCGCGATGCGGCCACGGCGCCAGGCGCACTGGCGATCGGGGCCTGTTTCGGCTTCTATGCCTCGAGCTGGTTGGCGCTGGTCGGTTTCCTGCCCACCCTGCAGGTCGAGCAGCTCGGGTTCTCGCCAGCCGTCGCGGCCGCCACTACCGCCGGCGTAATCACGGTCAACGTGCTGGGCTCCATCGCGGCCGGGTGGCTGCTGCATCAGGGCTGGCGACGGCTCACGATCCTGATCGTGACGGCACTGGCCATGGCGGCGACGGCCGCCGGCGTGTTTCTGGAATGGCTGCCACCCTTGCTGCGGCTCGTCACGGCCTTCGTCTTCTCGGCGATATCCAGCGCCATTCCGGGCGCACTGTTCGCCGCCGTGCCGGTGCATGCGCCGCGGCCGGCGCTGGTCGGCGCCACCATGGGTGTCCTGATGCAGGGCTCCAACGCCGGCCTGCTGATCGGCCCGCCGATCGTGGCGGCGCTGGTGTCCACCGGTGGCTGGTCGTGGGCGCTGTTCTATATCCTGCCGGCCTTGGGCTGTAGCGCGCTGGCCGCCTGGCTGCTGCATCGCGCCGAACGGCGCTTGGCCCCTCACCGCACGCGCTAGTCGAACGCCTTGCGCAGCAAGTGCGAGGTCGCAACGGTGTGATAGCCGAGCGCCGCATAGAAGGCATGCGCATCCGCGCGCTTGATATGCGACGTGAGTGCGACCGAACGAAAGCCGCGGTCACGCGCCCACTGTTCGGCCGCCGCCATCATCGCCCTGCCGACGCCACCCTGGCGATCCATCGCATCGACCACCAGCGCCTGCACGATCACCTCCGGTGGTTTCTCCAGCGCCGGACGGGCGAAGAGATGTAGCAGGCCGATCACCCGCCGCGCGCGCTCACCCACCAGCACGGCGTGGCCGGGTGCACCCATGACACCGACCAGACGATCGCGCACCTCGCCAAGCTCGAGCGCGTAGCCCAGTTGCAGAAGCAGGTCGCGGATCACGGGCAGATCGTCGGCCGTAGCCGCGCGTACGGTGAGCGCATGAAGGGCGCTGGTGTCAGGCATGTTTTTTCAGTCCTGCGACAGCTTGGCGGGGGTGACAGTGGCATCGGACGGGCGTAGCCTCCGAAAATGCTCGTCGATATCGTTTCCGACACCATCTGCCCATGGTGCTACATCGGCAAGCGGCGGTTCGAGAAAGCCGTCGCCGAAAGCGGTCGCAGCGACATCATGGTCGCGTGGCGGCCGTTCCAGCTCAATCCCGACATGCCGGCCGCCGGCATGTCGCGACAGGACTACCTGCGCGCCAAGTTCGGCGGTGGCGACCGACCGCGGCAGATCTACCGCGCCATCACCGAAAGCGGCCGCGAGGAAGGCATCGAGTTCCAGTTCGACCGCATGGAGCGCACGCCCAACACGGTGAACTCGCACCGGCTGATCCATTGGTCCGGCCCCAAGGGCTTCCAGGACCAGGTGGTCGACTCGCTGTTCCGAGGCTACTTCGAGGAAGGCCGTGACGTCGGCGACCTCGATGTATTGCTGGATTGCGCCGTCCGCGCCGGCATGGATGCCGCCGAGGTGAGTGCCTTCCTGGCCGGCGACGAGCTGCGCAACGACATCGTGCAAGCCGACATGCACGCCCGCCGCCTGGGCATCAACGGCGTGCCGTGCTTCATCGTCAATCGCAAATATGCCATCTCCGGCGCCCAGCCGCCGGCCGCCTTCATCGAGGTATTCAATCTCGTCGCGCGCGAGGAGCAGCAGGCCGCGGCGCAGAGCGAGGCGGAGCCGGTCACGTAAGTCGTCAACTGCTGGAGAGGAAGCCATGTCACGTCGCGCCGCGTCGGTCGCTGGGATTGTCATGTCGTCCATCGTGCTCGTATCGAACGCCGCCGTGGCGCAGGACGCGGCCGAAGGCGAGAAAGTGTTCCGCCGCCAGTGCTTCATCTGCCACACCGTCGAGAAAGGCGGCCCGACCAAGCAGGGGCCCAACCTGTTCGGCGTCGTCGGCCGCAAGACCGGCTCGGTCGAAGGCTTCCGCTACACCAACGCCAACAAGAGCGCCGATATTACGTGGTCGGCCGAGACGCTCGATCCCTACCTCACTAACCCGCGCAAGGTGATTCCGGGCACCAACATGGCCTTCGCCGGCCTGCCCAAAGAGGATGACCGCAAGAACCTCATCGCCTACTTGCAGACGCTGAAGTAGGTTTCGGCCATACGCTTCATGGTGCGACGAAACGCGCGCACCTGAGAGGACCTGCAGAGAAACGAAGGTCTACAGCGGCGACGGCCCGAGGAGCGCCCAGCCGTGGCGTTGTAATATGTCGGCCAATTCGCGTTCGTTCATCGATCCGAATTTGCGGCCAGTTCGCTGCTGTTCTTCGATCAAGCCGCCGGCCTTGGCCGGCGTGTAGAGGAACAGCACGCGCCCAGTGTGCGCGCTGGTGTTCTTCCAGGCATGCCGCACGCCGCGCGGCATGAAGATGCAGGCACCCGGCCCGCCGACCGTGACGTCATCGCCGATCAGGAAGGTGATCTCGCCGCTCAGCACATAGCCCACCTCGTCGCTGTCGTGATGCAAGTGGACCGTGCTCTTTGTCCCGGCGGGAATGGTCTCCTCGAACATCATGATGCTGCCGCCGGTCTCGCCGCACTGCAACTTGAGCGCGAACGACCGGCCTGGTGATGTCGACTCTTGCCCTGGCGGTACCGCCGTATTCGACGTGCCCATTGTGGGTTCCTCCCATCTTCCGGTTAAAACAGAACGCGTTCGATCGTCATGGCCGCGGTCATACCGACTTGCGCCTGCGCCGTAGATGGTGTCGCGCTCGATGCCGATGTCCTTCAAAATGTGGTCGGACATCTCCATCAACCGGTGCGTGTCGCGGTACGCACTCCAGGCCTTGGCCATGGCAAGGAAGGTGGCCCGCGACAGTGCCCCACAACGCTCGACGAAGTGGCGGGCCATGACAGCCGTGTGGTCGAAACGATTGGCGACAGCGTCGGTGTGCGGCATGATCTCGCTCCTGGCTGGGGTCAGGAATATGGTTCGCGAGTTCTGCGTCGGGATCGATGATGCTGGGCGTTCTGCTCTGCATCCCTCTCCGCTTGTCGGCGACTCTCGCATCGGAGCCGCGCGACTGGGGCAAATGTAGAGCCGCGCGTTCATTGAGACGATCTCCGCTTTTGTTGACCACTGGCACGTTTTTGTTGCGCCGAACTGATGGTAGGAAGCACTGCCTGAAGTCGACACATCGACTTTGCCGGAAAGGAGCCTGTCATGGCTGCTCCCGACAGGGTGGTGGTCACGGGGCACGCGACGCGGCGTGAACCGGCGACCCGCCCGCCACGATCGGATCGCGGGGCGATGGACTGGGACGATGTCCGGGTATTTCTCGCCGTTGCCCGGAAGGGCTCGATGCGGGCCGCCGGTCGCGCGCTCGGGCTCAGCCAACCGACCATCGCCCGCCGCCTGGCCGCGTTCGAGGCCATGTTCGGCGGCGCGGCGTTGTTCGATCGCCTGCCCGAAGGGTTGCGCCTCAACACCGCCGGCGAGCAGTTGATGCCGTCGGCCGAGAGCGTCGAGGATGCGGCCCTGACGTTGGAGCGGCGGCGCGCGGCGGCTTCGCCAGTGTTGAGTGGTACGGTGACGGTATCGGCCGGCGAGTGTGCCGCCGGGTTTCTCGCGCGCTGCCTATCGGAGCCGACCAAAACCGCGTTGCCGTCCGGGATCATCCTTGAGCTGATCGATGAACGACAAGGAAAGAACCTCGTGCGACGCGAAGCCGATATGGCGCTGCGCCACGAACCGCCGGAAAGCGGCGACTTCTACGTCTTCAAGGCCGGCACCTTCGCCTGCTCGGTCTACCGGCGTCTCGGCGCAACGGCGGCTGGATGGGTTACCTATACCGAGGAGCAGGCCCACTACGCGCCGGCGCTCTGGGTGCAGCGGCAGGTCGAGGCAACCGGAACGCCCGTGGCGTTGCGCGCCTCGTCGATGCTGATGCATCTGGAAGCGATCCGCGCCGGTACCGGGCGCGGTGTACTACCTTGCTACGTCGGCGACGGCCATCCCCTGCTCGAGCGGCTGCGTCCACCGATCCCGGAGATCGCCGCCGACTACTGGATTATCGTCCACCGCGACCTGCGCCGCGCCGCCTGCGTGCGCGCGGCCATCGACTGGATGAAGGCACTGTTTGCCGAACAGCGTGACGTGCTTGCCGGTAAGCGGTGAAGCGCCGGGCGCGAGAAAACGCGATATATCGAGCGTGATCGCGGATCTTCAGTCCGGGAAGCGCGGCGTTCGCAGGTCGGCGGTCTCGCCGCCGTCCACGGTGATGACGGCGCCGTTCACATAGGATGACTGCGCTGACAGCAGCCATACCACCGCATCGGCAACCTCCGCCGGCGTACCGAAGCGGCCGGCCGGAATCCGAAGCTCGTGCTGGCGTCGCAGCAGTGTGTTCGCCTTGGTGCGCGCCATCATGCGGGTGTCGATCTGACCCGGGCAGAGCACGTTGAAGCGCACGTCTTCGCCGAACTCCAAGGCCAGCGCCTGGGTCAGGCCGATGACGGCGGCCTTGGAGGCGCAGTAGATGGCGAGCCCCTCCTCCCCGCCCTTGCCGGCGACGGATGCAACGTTCACCACGGCACCACGGGCAGCGCGCAACCCGGCCAATGCATAGCGGCAGAACAGGAAGACGCTGCGGGCGTTCACGTCCATCACGTCGTCCCAGTCGGCCAGGGCGGCATCGCTGAAGGTGACGCGGCGTCCCATGCCGGCATTGTTGACCAGTCCGGCAATGCGCCCCTCGCCCAACGCCAGCGCCGCCTCGACCACGCGGCGACAATCATCATCGTTGCCGACGTCGCCTGGCACGAACGTCGAGCCCGTGATCTCGGCCTGCAGCGCAGCGCCCACCGCCTTGTCGCGGCCGGTGAACACGACCTGCCGGCCATCGGCCGCCAGCCGCTCGACGCAAGCACGGCCGATGCCGTGCGTGCCGCCCGTTACAATGACCACCATGGAAGCCTCGTGAGGATCGTGATTTGGGAGATTGAGGAAGCAGATCATGGCCTCCTGGGAGCGCGGGCGTCTCGCCCGCTCATATCTCGACGCTACGCGCCGATGCGGGCGGGACGCCCGCGCTCCCAGGAACTACGCCGCGAGCTTGGCTAGCTCGCCGACGATGGTCTTGACGCCGGCCAGACGCTTGCGATCGTCCTCCCAGGCGCGCAGCAGCACCAGCTTCTGGTCGGGGCGCACCTTCACGACGGGCGCGCGGCGCTGGATGTAGTCGATCAGCCGATCGGGCCGAGCAAACTTGTTGTCGCGCAACGCAAAGACAATGCCCTTGGGGCCGGCGTCGATCTTCTCGACTCCGGCCGAGCGGCACAGCAGCTTAAGTTCGACCGTGCGCAGCAGGTTCTCGACCTCTGATGGGATCGGGCCGAAGCGGTCGATCAGTTCGGCGGCCAGCGAATCGATCTCGGCGCCATCGCGGATGCTGCCGATGCGGCGGTAGAGCGCCAGCCGCACGCCGAGATCTGCGACGTAGTCCTCGGGAATCAGCACCGGCAGACCGAGATTGATCTGCGGCGACCAGTCGGCAGCGTGACGCGCTGCCTCGCGCGCCTGGCCGCGCGCCGCCTCCACCGCCTCCTCCAGCAGCTGCTGGTAGAGTTCGATGCCGACCTCCCGGATATGGCCGGACTGCTCGTCGCCCAGCAGGTTGCCGGCGCCGCGGATGTCGAGGTCGTGGCTGGCGAGCTGGAAGCCAGCGCCCAGGGTGTCGAGCGTCTGCATGACCTCCAGTCGCTTGGACGAGGCCTCGCTCAAGGTCCGGTTGGGCGGCACCGTGAGATAGCAATAGGCGCGCACCTTGGCGCGCCCGACCCGGCCGCGCAGCTGGTAGAGCTGCGCCAGGCCGAACATGTCGGCGCGATGAATGATCAGCGTGTTGGCGTTGCGGATGTCGAGCCCGCTTTCGACGATGTTGGTCGACAGCAGCATGTCGTACTTGCCGTCGACGAAGGCCTGCATCGTGTCTTCCAGTGTCGCAGGCGCCAAACGGCCATGCGCCATGGCAAGTTTGATCTCCGGCACCAGCTCGCGCAGGTTGGCCGCGACGCCGTCGAGATCCTCGATGCGCGGGCAGACATAGAAGCTCTGGCCGCCACGATACTGCTCGCGCAGCAGCGCCTCGCGGATCGCCACCGGATCGACCTCGGTCACGAAGGTGCGCACCGCCAGGCGATCGACCGGCGGCGTGGCGATCAGGCTCATGTCGCGCACGCCGGTCAGCGCCAGCTGCAAGGTGCGCGGGATCGGTGTCGCGGTCAGTGTCAGCACATGGACGTCGGCGCGCAGCTCCTTGAGCCGCTCCTTGTGCGCGACGCCGAAGTGCTGCTCTTCGTCGACGATCAGCAGGCCCAGGTCGGAGAACTCGATGCTCTTGCCGAGCAGCGCGTGCGTGCCGACCACGATATCGACGGTGCCAGACTTCAGCGCCTTCTTGGTCTCGGCCGCTTCCTTGGCCGGCACCAGGCGCGACAGGCGCCCGATGCGCACCGGCAGGCCGGCGAAGCGCTCCACGAACGTGCGGTGATGCTGGCGTGCCAGCAAGGTCGTCGGCACCACGACGGCGACCTGCTTGCCGGTCATCGCCGCCACGAAGGCAGCACGCAGCGCCACCTCGGTCTTGCCGAAGCCGACGTCGCCGCACACCAGCCGGTCCATCGGTTTGCCGGACGCGAGATCCTCCAGCACATCGGTGATGGCGCCGAGCTGATCGTCGGTCTCGTCGTAGGGGAAGCGGGCACAGAATTCGTCGAACAGGCCGTCGGGCGGCGTCATCAGGTCGCCGCGCTTGAGCGCACGTTCAGCGGCGATCTTGATCAGCTTGTCCGCCATGTCGCGGATGCGCTGTTTCAGGCGCGCCGAGCGCGTCTGCCAGCCGGCACCGCCCAGGCGATCGAGCGCCACCGGTCCCTCGGACGCGCCATAGCGGCTCAGTACATCGATGTTCTCGACCGGCACGAACAGCTTGTCGCCGCCGTCATAGACCAGCCTCAGGCAGTCGTGCTTGGCGCCGCCGACCTCGATTGCGATCAGGCCCTCGTAGCGGCCGATGCCGTGCTCGCGGTGCACGATCAGGTCACCATCGGCCAGGGCCGAGGCCTCGGCGATGAAGCGCTCCGACGGGCGGCGCTTGGGTTTGGGCCGGGTCAGCCGGTCGCCGAGGATATCCTCCTCGCCGATGATCTCCAGCTCGCCCAGCACGAAGCCGTTCTCGATCGGCAGCACCGACATGCCGACGACACTCGCCGGCAAGGCCTGTGCCGTGCGGAAGTCGGGCACCGTCGTCGGCGCGGCGACGCCGTGGTCGCGCAACAAGGTGCGCAGCCGCTCGACCGAGCCGTCGCTGAAGCCGGCTATCACCACGCGCCGGCCGGCCTTGTGGGCGTCGGCAATGTGCGTACCCACGGCATCGAACAGATTGACGTTCTGCGCCTTGCGCGCGGCGGCAAAGCCCTCGTGCCGCCGGCCGGCGAGGTCGAGCACTCTTCCCTCCCCACGCAGTGGGGAGGTGGCCCGCGGGGCCGGAGGGGATCCGTCGTGATCTTCGTTACCAAGATCACCGTCGCTCCCCATCCGCCCCTTCGGGGCACCTTCCCCACTGTCGTGGGAAAGGGAAGCGGCATCGAAACTCGAGAGCTCGACCGTGGTGCGATCGGCCAAGCGGCTGCGCCATTCCTTGGCGTCGAGGTACAGCCTCGCCGGCGGCACCGGCCGGTATTCAGCGGCGCCGGCGAAGCCGCCTTTCGCACCCTTGGCATCCACGGACTGACGCGCCTGGTAATAATCGTCGATTAGCTCCAGGCGTGAATCGCGCGCCTCGTCGGCCTGCTGGTCGAGGCTCACCAGCGCGTCCGGCATGTAGTCGAAGAACGTGTCCAATCCGTCATGGAACAACGGCAGCCAGTGCTCCATGCCGGGATGGCGCTGGCCGGCCGACACCGCCTCGTAGAGCGTGTCGTGTCCGGCGACGTTGCCGAACAGCTCGCGATAGCCGGCGCGGAAGCGCTCGATCGATTGTGGCGTCAGCACGATCTCGCTGACGGGTTTCAGCACGATGGCGTCGCGCGTGCCGGTCGAACGCTGCGACATCGGATCGAAGGTGCGGATCGCCTCCAGGGTGTCGCCGAACAGGTCGAGCCGCAGCGGCTCGCCGGCACCCGGCGGGAACAGGTCGACGAGGCCGCCGCGGACGGCGTACTCGCCCGGCTCCATCACCGTCTCGCCACGGCCGTAGCCGTTGTCGGCGAGGAAGCGCTGCAGGGCATCGAGGTCGACGGTACCGCCGACCTTGAGTGCGAAGCCGATATCGGCATAGCCGGTGCGCCGCGGCACGCGCTGTACCAGGGCGCCGACCGACGCCAGCACGATGCGCGCCGGCGTGCCGGCCGCCTTGTCGGCGGCGAGCTGCGTCAGCGTGTTCAGCCGTTCGCCCACGATGTCGGGATGCGGCGACTGGCGGTCGTAGGGCAGGCAGTCCCAGGCCGGGAAGATCAGCACCGTGCGCTCAGGAGCAAAGAAGCGCAGCGCCTCCTCCAGTCGCTCCAAGCGATGACCGTCGCGCACGACATGCAGGATGTCCTGCCCGCCCGAGCCGCGCGCAAGCTCGGCCAGCACCAGCGCGTCGGCACCCTCGGGCGTGCCGAACACCGTCCAATGCGCACGCCTGGCGTGGATGCGCGCAATCGTGTTGGCGAGACGGGTCATGGGAAGACCTCCTCCCCACGCAGTGCGGAGGTGCCCCGAAGGGGCGGAGGGGACCCGACGTGTTTTTGGTTACAGAGACCGCGTCGGCTCCCCCTCCGGCCTTCGGCCACCTCCCCCAACTGCGTTGGGGGAGGGAATGAAACGGCAGCGTTCCGCATCCTCATCAAAACCGCACCTTGAAGGCCAGAACCATGCGCAGCACCGGGGTGTCCGTGTCGGGCGGCACCGCGGCCTTGCCGGCGGCCCAGTCGAAAATGTCGTTGTCGCTCTCTTCCAGCAGGGCCTCGTACTGGTCGAGCTGGGCGGCATCGAACGCCATCACGTGAGCCCGGGCGAACTGGCCGAGCAGGATGTCGTTCTCCTTGTTGCCGCGATGCTCGCTGCGATAGAGCAGCCGACGGCGGCGCACCTCGAGCGAACCCTCTGAATCCGACGCCATGTCATCCCCAGCCGAATCAACGCCCTCCCGCCGGGCCGGGAGGATATCCCCCAAGGCCGGGCTGGGATCGTGCAAGGGCTGGGGTATAGAGGACTGACGCGGCGCTGTCAGCAGGCGAAAGCGTCGCTCTTTCAACAGCTTGGAACGATAAACCAGCCTACCGATGCGCCCGGAGATCCTGAACAGACTGTTCGCGACCGCGACCGTGTTGCCGGGCATCGGTGACAAGCTGGCCAGGCTCATCACCAAGCTGGCCGGGCCGCATGTCGTGGACCTGCTGTGGCACCTGCCCTATGGCGTCATCGACCGGCGCTATGCGCCCAAGATCGCCGAGGCACGGCCGGGCTCGGTGGCCACGATCACGGTGACCGTCACCGAGCACCAGGCGCCGCGCACGCCACGACAGCCCTACCGCGTGTGGTGCGAGGACGAGACCGGCAGCCTGTCGCTGGTGTTCTTCCACGCGCGCGTGCCCTGGGTCCAGGGTCTGCTGCCGCTCGGCCAGCAGCGCGTCGTGAGCGGCCGCATCGAGATGTACAATGGCCTGCCGCAGATCACTCATCCCGACCACATTGTGCCCGTAGCCGAGCGCGACAAGCTGGCGCGCGTCGAACCGGTCTACGGGCTCACCGGCGGTCTGACAGCCAAGCCGCTGGCCAAGGCGATCGAGGCGGCATTGGAGCGCACACCGGCGCTGCCGGAATGGCTCGATCCGGCCTGGCAGAAAAAGCAGGGCTGGCCCGACTGGCTCACGGCGCTGAAGGCGGCACATCATCCCGAAACCGAGGCGGACCTCGAGAAGTCGACGCCGGCCCGTCAGAGGCTCGCTTTTGACGAACTGCTGGCAAGCCAACTGGCGATCATCCTGGTGCGCGACCACACGCGCACGTTGGGTGGACGGTCGGTGAAAGGCACCGGCCGGTTGCGCGCCAAGGTGCTGGCCGCCCTGCCCTTCAGGCTGACCGCAAGCCAGGATGCCGCGGTCGCCGACATCATCGCCGACATGGCCACGCCTCAGCGCATGGCGCGACTGCTGCAGGGCGATGTCGGCAGCGGCAAGACGGTCGTGGCGCTGATGACGATGCTGAACGCCGTCGAGGCCGGTACGCAGGCGGCCCTGATGGCGCCGACCGAACTGTTGGCGCGCCAGCATCACGCCACCATGGCGCCGCTGGCCGCGGCGGCCGGTGTGCAGATGGCCCTGCTGACCGGACGCGACACTGCCAAGCGCAAGCGCGAGATGTTGGCTGGCCTGGAGGACGGCAGCATCGATCTTGTGGTGGGCACCCATGCCCTGGTGCAGGACGACGTGGTGTTCAAGGACCTGGCGCTTACGGTGATCGACGAGCAGCACCGCTTTGGCGTCGAGCAGCGCCTGGCGCTGGCCGCCAAGGGCGCCGCCGTCGACCTGCTGGCCATGACGGCAACACCGATCCCGCGCACCTTGATGCTGGCGGCGTACGGCGATCTCGATACCTCGAAGCTGACCGAGAAGCCGGCCGGCCGAAAACCGATCGACACCCGCACCATCGGGCTCGACCGGCTGGGCGAGGTTGTGTCGGGGATCGGGCGGCGCCTGGCTGCCGGCGCGCGGGTGTACTGGGTGTGCCCGCTGATCGAGGAATCGGAGATCATCGACCTCGCGGCGGCCGAGGAACGCCATGGCCTGCTGTCGCGGCAGTTCCCAGGCAAGGTGGCGCTGGTGCACGGGCAGATGAAAGCGGCCGAGCGCGATGCGGCCATGACGGCTTTCATCGACGGCCGTGCGCAGATCCTGGTGGCAACGACCGTCATCGAGGTCGGTGTCGACGTACCGGCCGCCACGGTGATGGTGATCGAGCACGCCGAGCGCTTCGGCCTGGCGCAGCTGCACCAGCTGCGCGGTCGCGTCGGGCGCGGCAGCGAGGCCTCGACCTGCCTGCTGCTGTTCGGCGCGCCGCTGGGCGAGACGGCCCGCGCGCGGTTGTCGATCATGCGCGAGACCGAGGACGGTTTTCGCATCGCCGAGGAAGATCTGCGGCTACGGGGGGCCGGCGAGCTGCTGGGCACGCGCCAGAGCGGCCTGCCCGAGATGCGGCTGGCCGACCTTGCGGTCCATGCCGAGCTGCTGCAGGCGGCGCGTGACGATGCGCGGCTGATCGTCGAACGCGATCCGACTTTAGCCTCTCCGCGTGGCGAGGCGCTGCGCACCCTGCTCTACCTGTTCGCGCGCGACGCGGCGGTTCGCACCTTGCGTTCCGGCTGATGGCGGGGCAAACGCGCACGATGTCTGCCGTCCCGACCACGCCCCGCATCGGCGTGCTGATCAACCGCAAGAGCGGCCGCAACCGCGCCAACCTGACCGATCTGCGCAACCTCATCGTGCAGTCGCCGGATGTGATCGCGCGCGAAACATCAGGGGAGGCGGAAGCCGTCAAGGCGCTGCGTGCGTTCAGTCACGACGGTGTCGATGTTCTGGCCGTCGCCGGCGGTGACGGCACGCTGCAGCACGTCTTCGACCTGCTGCTCAACCACCACATCTTCAAGACGATGCCGCCGTTGGCCGTGCTGCCCGGTGGCACCACGAACATGATCGGCTACGACATCGGCGCGGCCCGCAAACCGGCCAAGGAACTCAAGGCGCTGTTGGCACGGGCACGGGCCGGCCGCCTGGACGAGGCACGCGTGCAGCGCCGCCTGATCGCCGCGCGCACACATGCCAAGGCTGCACCGACCTATGGGCTGTTCGGCGGCGGCGCCGGCATCTACCAGGGCACCATGATCAGCCGCCGCTCGGTGAATCGCGTCGGCATGCGCGATGCCGCCGGCCCACTGGCCGGCATGGTGAGCCTGCTGGGACCGCTGATGATCGGCCGTAACCCGATCAAGCCGGTCACTGCGCGCATCACGCACGACCACCATAAGGACGACCGCCGCGACTATATCGCTATCCTGGTCAGCACGATGGAGCGGCTGATCCTGGGGCTGTCGCCGTTCTGGGGCAGCGGTCCCGGGGCGCTGCGGCTGACGACCGTCACCGCCAAACCGCGGCGATTTTCGCGCGTGCTGCTGCCGGCGCTGAACGGCCGACCGCCCCCCGACGCGACGCCGGCCAACGGCTATCGCAGCGTCAACGCCAAGCACATCGAGATCGACATGACCGGCGGCTTCGTGCTCGACGGCGAAATCATCGAGCTTGAAGCCGGCAAGCCACTGCGACTGGACACCGGCCCGGCCATCACGTTCGTGCGGGGTGAGGCGAACGGTCGGTGACTCAACCCAGGACGACAACGGCGGGGCCAAGGATGGTCAGCAGGATGTTGCCGATCGCATAAGGCACCGTGAAGCCCAGCGCCGGGGCGGGGCTCTCGGCGACATCGCACGCCGCCAGCATGGCGGCGTCCTGCGTTTGGGACCCTGCCAGCGCGCCGAAGAGAAGCACCGGGTTCACCTTCAGGAGGAAATAGCCCACGCCCAGTCCGATGAGCTGGGGCAGCAACGTGACGATGATCGCGGCCGGGACGAGCGTGGCGCCGCCGGCTGCCAGTGCCGAAACGGCCTGCGGGCCCGCCGTCAGTCCCACCAGCGCGCAGAAGGCAGCGAGTCCGAAGTCCCACATGAGTTGCGTCGCCGCGACCGGCACGTTCGACGCGGCGGGGCGGCGTGCATGCCACCACCCGAACACCAGGCCGGCGACCAGGGCACCGCCGCCGGCGGACAAGGTGAGCGGCAAGCCGGCGACCTTGATCGACAGCAGGCCGATCAGCACGCCGCACACGAGCCCCGCGGCCAGAAAAGCGATGTCGGCGCGATCGCTGTGATCCAGTTTTCGGCCGATATGCGGGAGCGCCTGGGACAAACGCTCGGCTGGGCCAACCAAAGTCAGAACGTCACCCGGCAGCAGGACCGTCATGGCGGTCACGGGGATCTCATGGGCATGACGGCGGATGCGCCGCAGGAAAAGCCCGCGGCCGGTCGCCCCGAGCCTGGACACGGCCTCGCGCAGCGTCATTCCGGTGTGGGCGGTGTCCACGATCACATCAGCGCCGTCACCCAGCAGGTCGGCCACCAGCGCGTCGGCAGCGACCTCCTCGCCGATGCGTGACGCTGCCTTCACGATCCTCGGGCGATAGCCCTGCACCGCGACGAGATCGCCGCGGCGGAGCATCAGGTCGGGCGACGGTGCCAAATCGCTTCGGTCGCGGCGCACGCGTTGAATCGCTGCCTGGGCAGCGAACACCGCGTCGAGGTCGGCGATCCTGACACCGTCGGCGGCAGTGACACGAAATGCGCGCGCCACCAGCGTATGATAGTCCAGCAGCGTCCCCTGCTCGAGCATGCCGCCGGTGTTGCCGGCCGCCAGGCCTTCCGCGGCCAGTTTGAGGTCGACGCCGATCAGTCGCGGACCGACCTGGGAGCAGAACAGGACGACGCCGATGGTGCCGAAGACATAGCTGATCGCGAAGGCGACGGCGGCTTGGCTTTCGGTCTGCTGCAGCACCGCGGCCGGCAACCCGAGACCGTCCAGCGCCCCATAGGCCGTGCCCAGCATGGCGGTCTGGGTCAGCGCACCGGCGGCGATGCCGATGACATCTCCCCGGCCAAGATCGAACAGATGCGCAATCAGCACCACCGCCGCCAGGCCGCTGGCTGCAACCGTCACGGCCACCGCCGCCAGCGGCAACGTGGACCGGCCGAGCGAAGCGAAGAACTGCGGGCCGCTCTGGAAGCCCACGGCAAAGACGAAGAGCAGGAAGGCCACCGACTTCAGGGTCGGCGACAGCGCCGGCGTGGCGGCGCCCAGCAGGGCGCCGATCGCCGTCCCCACGATCAAGGTGCCGGCAGCATTGCCGAACGAGAAGCCGCCCACGCGCAGGCGGCCAAACACGACACCCAGCGCGATTGTGACAAACAGCATCGCCTCCGGCGACTGGATCACCGGGCGCACGATCTCCTGCATCCGCTTCCCCTGCCCGGCACTAAGAGAGGATCATGGCCACGTATCCGCCGATCAGAGCCAGCACCGTGGTCAGGGCATAGGCCAAGGGGAACGGAACAGCGGCAACCGAGCTGCCGGACTGGTCGACGATCGCGTTGAGCCCCGGCGTGAAATTGCGCGCGCCGGCGCAAGCCCCGACGCAAAAGACCGAGTTCAGGCCGAAGATTTTCAGCCCGACGACATAGGCCACGGCCACAGGCACCAGCGCAGCGCTGGTTCCCAAGAGCGCGATCCAGATCACCGTCGTGCCCTGGAAGGACTCGATGATTTTCGGGCCGACGTTGGCGGCAAGCACCGCGACAAAGAGGTTCAGCCCGATATCCTGCAGGAAGCTGCGCGTGCCTTCGTCGACCGGGCCGCCGAATTCCGGGTTCCGGCTGCGGAAATAACTGACGAAGATGCCCGCCAGCATGCAGCCGGCAGAGGTGCCGAGCGCAAACGGGATGCCGGAGATGGTGACGCTGAGAATGCCCACGAGGTAGCCCACCAGCATGCCCAGCGCCAGGTAGGTCACTTCGGTGACCGTCGAGTCCAGGATTGGCCGGCCGCCGACGGCGGCGGCCACGTGCTTGATCGCCGTATCCGGCCCTGAAATGCGCACGACATCCCCGAACCGCACGTCGGTGTTGGGGCCGGCGGGAATCTCATGGCCGCCGCGAAACATCGCAACCAGGTGCACGCCGAACCCGATGGTCCGGCCCAGCTCGGCGAGCGTCTTGCCGGCAACCTGGTGCGAGCCGACCCGGATGTCCGCCGCTTCGATAGGAAGATTGCGGGCAACGGCGTCATCGACCTCGGGTCCGATCAACTCGCCTTCCTCGAGGATCAGCTCATGGATGTTGGCGCGCACGGTGAGGATGTCACCCCGCTGGATCTGCGGATTGTCCGCGAGGTCGAGAATCCGACCGTCCCGCACGACCCTCAGGACCGGCGCGTAAGGATGCGCCTTGAACAGGTCGGCGACGGTCTTGCCGATCACGGCACTATGGTCGACGCGATAGGCGCGAAGATCGTAGGGCGAGAAGCCCAATATCAGCGCCCCCGGCCCCCCGGGAACGGGGTGGGTCGCACCGCCACTGAATTCATGCTCTGCGACCTTGGCGTCGGCCACCGGATCATGGCCGGAAAGCTGCGGCAGGTAGCGCACCAGCAGGATGGTGAAAATGCTCGACAGGATGTAGCTGACGGCATAGCCCGCCGCCATGTTAGCGCCGATCTGCTCGGCCGACAGTCCGGCCGGCGGTGTGAAGGCGCCGCTTTGCACGGCGCTCTGCGCCGCGCCCATCACTGCCGTGATCGTGTAGCTGCCCGAGATCATGCCCGAGGCGAAGCCGGGCTCCATGCCCAGCAGCTTGGCGCCGCCCAAGCAGATGAGCCAGTTCAACCCCCAGACGATGATGCTGATGGCAACGATGGCAACGCCACCGGACCTCAGGCCGGCAAAGAATTGCGGCCCGACGCGCAGGCCCAGCGCGTACATGAAGAACAGCAGCGAGATCGACGCCACGATACCCGGGATCTGGTACGTGATGTCGAACGCGAGCTTGGCGATGAGCGAGATGACGACGCCCACCAGCAGCGTGCCTGCCGTGGATCCCAGCGAAATCCCCGCAAGCGACACCCGGCCCAGCGGATAGCCGAGCGCCAGGGCCAGCAGCAAAAAGATGATCGGCTGGTTGCCCAGCAGCGCGAAGAAGCCATGCAACCCGCTCTCGGCGACCGGCGCAAAGAACTCGAAGACGTTACCAACGGCCTTTTCCAACGTCGCTACTCCCCGTTTGGCGCCGTCCTGATGTCAGCACTTGCTGGGTGTCGTGACCTTGTGGTCGTGCAGCGCCGGAGCCGTCGCCGTGCCGCCGTGCGCCTTGAGCCAGTCGCAGGCGTGAATGATGTCCTTGGCGAGGCCGTTGATGACGTTGCGGTTGAGATGCGGGCGCACGACGATGCGCAGGCTGTTCACGCTCTGGGCGTTGGGCGGCATCGAATAGGCCGACAGCACCCAGCCGCGCTCGCGTACCTTGGCGGAAACGTCGAACTCGTTGAAGTTCTTGATGTTGTCCTTCAGCGTCAGCGCCACCACCGGAATGCGCTGCGTCTGGTTCATGATGTCGAAGTAGACGCTTTGCACCAGCAGGTCGCGCAGATGCTGGGCGTTGTCCAGCGTGTGCTGCATGATCTCCTTGTAGCCGTCGAAGCCCAGCCGCACGAATGTGTAGTACTGGTAGGCGATCTGTGCGGCATTGCGTGAAAAGTTCAGCGTCGCCGTCGGCATCTCGCCGCCCAGATAGTTGACGTAGAAGACCAGGCTTTCGTTGAAGACCTTGCGCTCACGGAAGACGACCCAGCCCAGGCCGGGCGGCACCAGTCCGTATTTGTGGCCCGACGCGTTGATCGACTGCACGCGCGGCAGGCGGAAGTCCCATTTGTAGTCGGGATAGAGGAACGGATTGACGAAGCCGCCCGAAGCACCATCGATATGCATCGGCACGTTGTGGCCGGTGCGTTTCTCGTAGGCGTCCAGCCAGTCGTGGATCTCCTGGATGTCGTCGTCCTCGCCGGTGAAGGTCTGGCCCGCGATTGCCACGACGGCGATGGTGCTCTCATCGACCAGCTTGTCCAGATGCTCGGTCGTCAGGCGGTAGTTGCCGGGCTTGAGCGGCGCCAGCCGAGGCTCGACGTCGAAATACCGCGTGAATTTTTTCCAGACGATCTGAACGTTGCCGCCCGTCACAAGGTTGGGCCTGGAGCCGTCCTTGCCCTGCGCCTCGCGGGCCTGGCGCCAGTTCCATTTATGCGCCAGCCCTGCCAGCATGCAGGCTTCCGACGAGCCGACGGTCGCCGTCCCGTACGGCTCGACGCCCTTCGGACCGTTCCACAGATTGTGCAGCCACCGCACCATGCGCCCTTCCATGGCGAAGAGCTGGGGGTACATGTCGTGGTCGATATGGTTCTTGAGGAAATGCCGATGCCAGACCTGCAGCGACTCGGGCTCGGTGAAGGTCGTCACGAACGACGACAGGTTCATGACCGGCTGGGCATCGGTCCAGGCTTCGGAATTGACGATCGCTTCCGCCGCAAAGGCCGAGATGCTTTTTCGGGGGAAATGGTCTTCCGGTACGTCCTCGTTGAATTCATCGAAAAACAGATCGAAGGGCGACTTGTGATTCACGGGACATCTCCTGTCACGGACGCTCGTCATGCCGGGGCGCGTGTCTGGCTGGAGGGAGATTGTTCTTGTCCGCGCGGCGCGAATACGGGTTGAACATCTACCTTAAACAATACCTTAAGGACAGATCATAAATAACTGAGATATTTGCATAGATATGAGAACGTTGATGTCTCTTCCTAAGCGCGCCACCAATCTTGCTTAAGGCGTCGCGGCAGGACACTGTGGCGCCCCACTCGGGCTCCGAGCGACAGGAGTGCGCAAGCCGTGAGCATTGAATTCCTGATCACGTCGTTCATCGTCATCGTCTCGCCCGGCACCGGCGTTCTCTACACGCTGGCGATAGGCCTTTCGCGCGGGTCGCGTGCCAGCGTCGTGGCGGCCTTCGGATGCACCATTGGCATCGTGCCGCACATGGCGGCGGCGATCATGGGCCTGGCGGCGTTGCTGCACACCAGTGCGCTCGCCTACCAGACCTTCAAATATGTCGGTGTCGCCTATCTGCTGTACATGGCATGGAACACGCTGCGCGAGCACGGCGCCCTGCAGGTACAAAAGGGCGATGACGGTAAAGGATCGGCCACGCAGATCACCGTGACGGCGGTCCTGATCAACATCCTCAATCCCAAGCTGTCGATCTTCTTCCTCGCCTTCCTGCCGCAGTTCGTCAGCGCCGACGAGGCTCATCCGCTGTCAGAAATGCTGATTCTGAGCGGTGTCTTCATGCTGATGACGTTCGTGGTTTTTGTCGGCTACGGCCTGTTCGCGGCAGCGGTCCGCGATCACGTGATCTCACGCCCACGGGTGCTGACCTGGATGCGCCGCACCTTCGCCGCAGCCTTTGCCGCGCTGGGCGCCAAGCTGGCAGTGGCCGATCGGTGATTTCCTCCCCCACTTCGTACCATGGAGAGGACACATCTCTGCAAGGCGGCGTCTGCTGTCGTCCTGAGCGCAGCGAAGGACCTGTTATACCGTCGTTTCGCACGAACGGACCTCACTGAGGCATGTACGTCATCGCCCGTTCCGTGCATGTGTCGACGGCCCAACGGATCCTTCGCTGCGCTCGGGATGACAGCAACGTCCGGCCCGAAGATGTGTCCTCTCCGTAGCCACATCGTGGGGAGGACTATTTCAATCCCTCGCGCGCGCGTTGCCGGGTCACGAAGGATGTGCCGCAGGCCAGCCGTTGGGTGGTCGGTGTGTCGGCGTCCAGTACGCGCCAGAACGGTGTGATCTCGTCGATGCCGGCACCCTGCGTGTGGGCCTCGTAGGCCGCCTCGGCGACGGTGCGCAGGTGGAAGCCGGTGGTGATCGGGCACGTCACTTCCGCCTTGTAGCGGCGCGCCAGCTTCAGACGCAGCGTCTTGACGTCTATGCTGGTGCCGCGCGGGATCTTGCGGATGAAGGCGTCGATGATGCGTGGCGACGGGATCAGCATGATCTCACCCTTCTTCATGCCAGCAATGTCGATCGGCGCCGGCTTCACTTCGTGATGCACCGGCGCGGTTAGCTTTTCGGTCCAGGTCTTCTTCGCCATGTCAGGCCTCAGATAGCGGCAGCCAGATGTCGGTGATCAGGTCCTGCGGTGGCGTATCGCGCGGGCTGTTGAGGTATTCCTCCAGTGCCGGCGCGTTGGCAGCTTCCTTGCCCGACTGTACCAACCACTCGCCGTAAAGCCACTGATAGGCCGCCTTCATCGACGCGTAAGGCCCGACATGCCGCAGCACGGCGTAGGGACCGCCCACGATGTCGGCGCGCACCACTGGCGCTTCGACCGGAAACTGGTCGCCGACGACTACGCAGGCCTTGGACCGCAGCCTGTCTTCGGCGACCGCCAGGGGGTCGTCGAGGTACATGCCGATGGAGCGCAGCCCGGGCGTCAGGTGGTTCCGGGCGCCCAGCCACCCGTAGAGCGTGTCAAATGCTTTGCCGACCTGCATGTAGGAACCGGAGTGATCGACAGCGACAGCCTGCAGGTCGGGCATCTCCCTGATCACGATCTCGTACCCGCCAGGCCCGGCATCCGGCCGCGAGGCCCGGAACTTGGCGTGATCACCCTCGCGGCGATACTGCGCCGGTGGCATGCCGTAAGTGGCGCTGAAGATGCGGTTGAAGGACGCCACGTTGGGATAGCCGGATCTCCGTGCAATCTCCGCGACGCTCATCGTGGTCTGCGCCAAGTACCCCGCGGCGCGATGCAGGCGCAGGCGCTTGACCGTCGCGGCAATCGTCTCGCCGTGCGTTGCATGATACACGCGATGCCAGTGGTACGGCGACAGGCAGGCGATATCGGCCAGCTTGTTGAGATCAAGCTCGTCGTCGAGATGATCGTAGACATACGCCGTCACGCGGCTGAGGCGTTCCTGGTAGTTCGTCCAGTTGCTGCTGTTTTCCATGTGCGTCCATCCGGCCCTGGTCACGGCAGGAACGCTAACATCGGGCGATTTGACAAATCTTGCGGTATAGGCCCCCCCGCCTAGCCGAAGAGCGCCAGCATGGCCTCGAGCGTCTCGCGCGGGGCTTCCTCGGGCAGGAAGTGGCCGCCCGGCACGGCGTGGCCGCTGACATTGTCGGCCCACGCGCGCCAGACCGTCAGCGGCTCATACATGCGGCCGACACCGCTGTTCTCGCCCCACAGCACCAGCAGCGGACAGGCGACCTTGCGGCCGTTGTCGGCTTTGTGATGCTCCAGATCGATACTGGCGCCGGCCCGGTAGTCCTCACAGGTGGCGTGGATGCGTGCCTTGGGTGCGAAGCAGCGCAGGTATTCGGCAAAGGCGTCTGACGTGATCGTGCCGGCGTCGGCCAGCGAGCCCAGCAGGCGCCGCAAGTAGTATTCGGGATCAGCGCCGATCAGGCGCTCGGGGAAATCGGCCTTCTGGATCAGGAAGAACCAGTGCCAGTAGGCTGTCGCCAGCTGCTTGTCGACATGCGCGAAGACATAGGGCGTCGGCACGATGTCGAGCACGGCGGCGCGGCTCACCCGGTCGGGCCAGTCGAGCAGCAGGCGATGCGTCACCCGCGCGCCGCGGTCGTGACCAGCCACCATGAACTGGCGGTGGCCCAGCTGCTCCATGACCTTGACCTGGTCGGCCGCGGTGGCGCGCTTGGAATAGCTGAGATGATCGTCGGTGGTGGCCGGCACGCCACTGTCGCCATAGCCGCGCAGGTCGGTGGCCACGACGGTGAAACGCTCGGCCAGCGCCGGCGCGATCCTGTGCCACATGACATGGGTTTCGGGATAGCCGTGCAACAACAACAGCGGCGGCCCCTTGCCACCAACCAGCGCATTGATGGTGGTCTCGCCGACATCGATCGTCTGGCGTTGGAATCCGTCGAACATGGCTGCGCCTCCACGCGGTTTGCGGCTAGGATCGGCAACGAAACGCCCTGGCGCAAGCGCCAAGCACAGCAGCGAGCCAACCGATGATCAAATCCAGCGATATCGAATACCAGATCGACGGCAAGACCTATGTCGGCTTTCTCGCTGACGGCGCCAACGGCAAGCGCGCGCCGGGTGTTCTCGTTGCGCACGAGGGCGGCGGCATGACGAACCACCCCAAGGAACGCGCCAGCATGCTGGCCGAACTGGGCTATGTCGCCTTCGCGATGGACACGTTCGGCGAGCCGATGACCAGCCGCGAGCAGGTCACGGCGACCATCGGCGCCCTGACGGCAGACCTGCCGACCCTGCGCAAGCGGGCCCGCACGGCGCTCGACATCGTGAAATCGCAATCGAGCGTCGATGCCGCGCGCACGGCGGCCATCGGATTCTGCTTCGGCGGCACGACGGTGCTGGAACTGGCGCGCAGCGGCGCCGAGGTCGGCTGCATTGTCGGTTTCCACTCCGGCCTGCAGACCAGCGCGCCGCAGGATGCCAGGAACATCAAAGGCAAGGTGCTGGTCTGCCTGGGAGCACTTGACCCCATCATCCCACCCGAACAACGCGAAGCCTTCATCAAGGAGATGGAGGCCGGCGGCGTCGACTGGCGCATGGAAATCTATGGCAGCGCCGCCCACAGCTTTACGAACCGGTACGTCGATGCACTGAACCTCCCCGGTTTCCGCTATCACGAGCGCACGGACAAGCGCTCCTGGCGCGCCATGCGCGACCTGTTCGACGAGGTCCTGGGACCGGTTTAGGTCCTGGGAGCGCGGGCCTCCGACCCGCATCTTCGGCGAAAGCTTTGCTTTCGCCTGCGCGCGTAGCGCCGAGACATGAGCGGGCGAGGCGCCCGCCGCTCCCAGGTCAGCGCGCCACCAGATCGAGCGGCATCGCCGACAGCACCTCGTTGCCACGCTCGCCCACGACCACGGTCTGCCCCGGGCACATGGCGGCTTCCGTATCGCTGTCGAGCAGGATCATGTGCAGGAAGAACACCATGCCAGACTCGGCCGGCACCGGATTGCCGCGGTAGAACATCGGCCAGTCCATCCAGTTGGGCGCAAACGTCGTGCCCAGGCTGTAGCCGCAGGCATTGAGGCGGTGCGCCTGCAGGCCGTGTCCGTCGCAGACCCGCGCATAGGCATCGAACACCGCGCCGATCGGTCGGCCGGGCTTCAGCGCATCGAGGCAAGCGTCCATCGCCTCGAGGCAGACCTCGTGCATCTCGCGATGCTGCGATCGCACCTGCCCGACCGGAATCGTGCGCATCAGACAGGCGTGGTAGTGGCGATAGGCGCCAGCGAACTCCAGCGTGATCTGGTCAATCGGATCGAGATGGCGGCGGCCGCTGAAGTAGCGGCACAGCAGCCCGTCGCGGCCCGAGCCGATGATGAACTCGTTGCCGGGATAGTCGCCGCCGCCCTTGAAGACGGCGCCTTGCATGGCCGCTAGCACGTCGCCCTCGAAGGCGCCGGGTCGCACGGTCTCGTGCGCGGCACGCAGCGCGTCATCGGCGAGTTCGGCAGCGCGTCGTACATAGGCGAGTTCGGCTGGGCTCTTGATGACACGCAGCCGTGACACCAGGTCGGAGGCATCGACCAGGGTGCAAAATCCGTCCATGGCGGCGTCGAGCTTGCGGCCGTTGGCGGCGGTCAGACCGTAGGCGTCGTACTCGATGCCCAGCTTGCCGCCCGCTCGGCGAATCGACTGCAGGAAGGCGCGCAACTCCAGCGCCGGGTTGGCCTCCGGCCCGTCGATCCAGATCCGGATGTCCTCCACGATCGAGGTGTGCTGCGCCTGCCGCAGATCGGGCGCGCGTGTCAGCAGCATCAGGCGTCCATCGACGCCCAGGTACAGGCACTGGAAGAACACGTAACCGAACGTATCGTAGCCCGTCAGGTAGTACATGCTTTCCTGACGGAACATCAGCAGCCCGTCGAGGCCGCGTCGTTGCAGCTCCGCGATCGTCCGCGCTCGGCGATCCGCGAATTCCGCCGTACTGAAATGCAGTGCCATAGGGACCCTCCGACCAGCGACGGATCAGGCCCTTTCAGCTCGCAAATGTCCACTCGGCAGTCGCTGCCGCCCTACACCAGGATGGATCGGCGTGGCACGAGGACACGCCGATCCCGGTTCTCACATCAGACTGCTTCATGTGTGCGGCTGCGCTGCAGCCGTCGGACCGCCGCTGTTCCAGAAAATCCCGACGATCGGCGTCGTATCCTCAAATTTATCCGAGGCCGAACTGCCGGGCGTCGAATCCGACAGCGACACATCATGCAGGCACCCCGACTCGCATAGGATGGTGAGCGTGATGGAACCGGAACCGAAGCCGGAAGGACCGGCTCCCGTGATGGTTAACAGGCCACCGCGAATACCACTCCCTTGCGTGTACGTGATGGAGCTGATGTACGCGCCGCTATACCCCCTGATGATTTTACGGAGGTCATTGGAACTGTTGAGGTTTAGCTGGCTGCCGAGCGGCATCGGCCCCGTGACCCCAGCGCCCTTCTCCATGCTCGCGGACGCAACGCCGTAGCTCAGGCCCGCAAAATTGGTTCCCCAGTATGTGGTGGCAAGACCCTGGGTTGCTTCGACGACGGATGACATGGTGCCCTCCTGCAGAATGAATTCGAGTAAATGAAAATAGTATCCACTCGATTACTACGAGATTTCGTACTGAGGAGTGCCGTTGTCCCGATGGTGATCCAGTATTATTGCACCGCTCAGGTACCCAATCCCCATCACACGCCTTACAACTTGGCGGAGTATACGAAGCCGGGCATGTCAAACCGGTCACGGATCCAACACAGATCCGCTTCCGGTTGAGATTTTTTTCGTACGGTGTCTGCCGTGGTGAGCTACAGCATCGAGGCGTCTGTTGGCAGGCCGACCAGCACGCGACCGGCCAGTTCGTAGCTGGGCGGCGCCACCATCATGTGCTGGGTCACGACATGCACGTCGCGAAAGCGACGCTGCAGCGAACTGGTGCGATAGACCGACGAGCCGCCGGCCAGAGTGTAGCAGATGTCGACCGCCTTGGTGGTGCTGTCGGTCGCGTGTGTGGCAGCGAGACGCAAGGCCATGCGCGCGTCCACGTCGATATCGATGCCACGCTCCGCGGCATCCCAGGCCGTCTCGATCGCTTCCACCAGGAACGCCCGAGCCGAGCGCACCAGCGCCTCGGCCTTGGCGATGTCGCCTTGCGTGCCCGATCGCTCGGCCAGCGGCCGGCGGCTCAGGGTTGGCACCTTGGCGCCGGCGAGCGTGCGCAGATCCTCGATAGCGCCGCGGGCGATTCCCAGCGCGACGGCGCCGCAGCCCATCGCCAGCAATCCGAAGACAGGAAAGCGGTAGAGTGGCCCGTCGCTATGTGGCTTATCGCGGGTCAGCGACACGGTGTGCGATGCCGGTACGACAACGTCCTCGATCCGCATGTCGCACGAGCCGGTGCCGCACAGGCCCGACGTGTACCAATTGTCGTCGAACGTGATCTTTTCGCGCGGCACATAGACGGTGAGCACCTCAGGCACGCCCTCGCGCACCTGGCGCGGCTTGCCGTCCTCCCAGGCGATACAGCCTGCCTTCATCCAGCGGCTGTGGCTGTTGCCGCTGGCCCACTGCCAGTGCCCGGTGACCCGCCAGGAGTCGCCGTCACGCACGGCCTTGCCGCGCGGCGCGAAGATGCCGCCGGTAACGGCCTTGGGATCGCCGTGGATCAGGCGCGCGACGTCGGGCGCGAGGTAGGCTGCGGTCGTACCCGACGTGGCCCCGATCATGACGTTCCAACCTGTCGAGCCATCGGCGATCGATGCCTCTTCGATGGCGCGCAGCAGCACCAGGGGATGCGCCTCCCGGCCACCCAGCGACGCCGGCACGCAGAGCTTGAACACGCCGGTGCCGATCAGCGTGTCGGCAATGTCGGCCGGGAGCTGCCGCGCCCGCTCGATGTCGTCGGCGCGGGCAGCGATCGCCGGCAGTACGGTGCGCAGATTGTCGAGGACGGGATGGTCAACGGATCGCATCGTCATGGCGCGAGCCGGGCCAGCGCGCGGCCGAAGATCTCGCCGCGGAGCTGGGCGCAGAAGAGGCCCGGCAGCGCGTCCAGCCCCTCCTCGATATGCTCCTTGAACGCCAGCCTGCCGTCGCGGATCCACGCCGCCATGGCCGTGGTGGCCTCATCGAACCGATCGGCGAAATCGAACACCACCATGCCCTCCATGCGCAGCCGCTTGCCGATGAAGTCATAGACGCGGCGTGTGCCGTAGCGGGCCTCGGGCGGCGTGTTGTAGTCCGAGATCTGGCCGGAGACGACGATGCGCCCTTTCGGCCGCAGATGGGCGATCGCGGCATCGAGCGTGGGACCGCCGACATTGTCGAAATAGATGTCGACACCCTCTGGCGCCAGGGCGCCGATGCGCGCGGCCAATTCATCGGCGCTGGTCGCACCACCGCGATCGACGACCACGTCGAACCCCGCCACCTCGCGCAGCCAGCGCAGCTTCTCGGCGCCGCTGGCGATACCGATGGCGCGGCAGCCCATGAGGCGCGCGACCTGCCCGGCCGTGGCGCCGACGGGACCGGCAGCCGACGATATCAGGACGGTCTCACCGGCCTTGGCGGTGCCGACATCGCGTACGCCGAAATAGCCGGTGAGGCCGGGGATGCTCAGGATGCCGGCCCAGGCGCTGATGGACGGCGTATCGAGGGGCAACCGCCGCAGGCCGCGACCGCTCACCTGCACATGCGCGGCCCAGCCGAACGGGCCGGCCACAAGATCGCCCGCGCGAAAATCGGGATTGCGCGACTCGACGACACGGCCGACCGCCGGGCCTTCCATCGTTTCGCCCAGTTCCATGCTGCGCGCGTAGGACGCCTGCCCCGACAAGCGGTTGCGACTGCCAGGATTGGCTGTCGCGTACAGCACCTGCACGAGCAGGCGCCCCTCGGGCAGCGCCGGCAACGCCCGCGCACGCACGTCGAAATCCTTCGGCACAGGATGCCCCTGCGGACGGCGTGCCAGCACAACGTGTCGACTGTTTGTCATTGCGGCCCCTTCAGTCGGTGTGAACAACTCGAAGCAGGCGGCCACGCCTTGGTCACGGCCATGGTCAAGACCTTTTGGCGCTTCGCCGGTATTGTCAGCAAATGACTGATATTTCCAGTGCCGAAGCCGTCCTGACATCCATCATTTCCGCGGCCCCGCTGACTGGTTCTCCTGCACGTCCACGGAAGATTGCGCAGGTAAACCCGTGGCTGGGCGAAGCGGAAGCGCAAGCCGTTGCCGAGGTCATTCGCGATGGCTGGATCACCGAAGGCCGGCGTGCACAGGCGTTTTCGGAAGCGCTCAATCGCCTGATCGGCGCGCCCTACGGCGTATTTGCACCGAACGGTACCCTCGCCTTGGCCTTGGGCTTGATGGCGCTCGACATCGGGCCGGGTGACGAGGTCCTGGTGCCGGACATCACGTTCATCGGATCGGCAACGGCGGTGCACATGGTGGGCGCGGTGCCGGTCCTCGTCGATGTCGACGACCAGACGTTCCAGATCGACATGAGCCGGGCCGGTGCCTGCCTGACGTCCCGCACGCGCGCCATCATGCCGGTACACCTGTTCGGCACGGCGTGCGACATGACTGCCGTGCTCGACTTCGCGACGCGGCATGGGCTCGCCGTGATCGAGGACGCCGCCCAGGGTATCGGCGTGGCGTTCGGCGACCGCCATGTCGGCAGCCTGGGTGATGTCGGGTGTTTTTCGTTTTTCGCCGACAAGACGATCACCACGGGTGAAGGCGGCTATGTCGCGTGCAAGGATCGGCAGGTGTACGACCGCCTGCGTCTGCTGCGCAACCAGGGGCGGCCGGACCGCGGCTCGTTCATCCACGAGGCAATCGGCTACAATTTCCGCATGACCGATCTGCAATGCGCCATCGGTCTGGTCCAGCTCACCCGGCTCGAGCAGGTCGTGAGCCGCAAGGCCGAACTGCTGCGACGCTACCAGGCCGGCCTCCAGCACGTGCCGTCGGTGCGGGTGCTGGGGCCGGCGGCCAATGCCGGCCACGTGCCGTTCCGCTGCGTGTTGATGGCCCAGAACGTACGCGGCCTGATGAAGCATCTGGAGGCCGCGGGCGTGGAGACCCGTTCCTTCTTCCATCCTCTGCATCGCCAGCCCGGGCTGCGGGCGTGGATCGCAGCGCGCGGCGGTGCTTCCCGTCTCGACGATGCCGCCTTCCCCCACGCGAACTACGGCTGGGATCACGGCGTCTGCCTGCCGATCCAGCCCACGCTCGCGACGGATGACGTCGACTTCATCTGCGAGACCATCGGCGAATTCTACGGGGTGTGATTCCTGTTCCCTCCCCCAACGAAGTGGGGAGGTGGCCGAAGGCCGGAGGAGGAGCCAACGTGGTCTCAGTCACCTAAACCACGTCGGCTCCCCTCCGCCCACCGACGTTTCAAGGCTTTCGCGTCGAAACGTCTTATCGGGGCACCTCCCCACTGCGTGGGGAAGACACTCTGCTACTCGGCGCCCGAGCCGATCACGCCGCCGTCGGCGATGATCACCTGGCCGCAGACGAAGGCGCCCGCGTTCGACGCCAGGAACACAGCCACGCCGCCGATGTCGTCCGGCTCGCCGATGCGCTTGAGAGCCGCCTTGTTCTCCTGCGCGGTGCGGATCTGCGGATTGTCCCACAGTGCGCGGGCGAAGTCGGTCTTGATCAGGCCCGGTGCGATGGCGTTGATGCGGATATTGTGCTTGCCCCACTCCATGGCCAGCGACTTCACCAGCGACAGGTCGGCCGCCTTGGACATGTTGTAGGCCGCGATGTGCGCTGAGCCGACCAGCGCGCCGATCGACGATACGATGATGACGGCACCGTCGCGGCGCTCGGCCATTTCGGGCCCCACCGCATTCATCAGCCACAGGTTGCTGAGCACGTTGTTCTGCATGATCTTGTGAAAGACATCGTCCTTCAGGCCTGACAGCGGGCCGAAGTACGGGTTGGCCGCGGCGTTGCAGACCAGGATGTCGATGCGGCCATAGGCCTTGCGGGCCTGGGCGACGAGGCCCTCGAGCTGCGCCTTGTCGGAGATATTGGCGGCGACCGGCGTCGCCTCGCCGCCCTTGGCTTTGATGGCGGCGACGACCTCCTCGCAGGCCGGCAGCTTGCGGCTCGACACCACGACCTTGGCACCGTGTGCGGCCATCTGCTCGCAGATAGACCGGCCGATGCCGCGGCTGCCGCCGGTCACCACCGCGACCTTGCCCGTGAGATCGAACATCGACATCGTCTTCTCCGCCCTGGCTTCCCGTTCGGGGCACCTTAGCGGCTGGCCTGTCGCGCCGACACGGGAAAGTCATGCGGTACCGCGGGTCGAAATCTGGAGCGGATGCGATCTAACGCCGGAACAAGGCGGCCAATTCAACATGGGCCGACCACAGGAACTGGTCGACCGGCACGAGCTGCTCCAGGCGGTAGCCGCCGTCGACCAGCGTTCGTGCGTCGCGTGCGAAACTCACAGGATCACACGACACCGCGATGACAGTTGGTACGCGGCTGCGCGCCAGCTCGGCGGACTGTGCCGCAGCACCAGCGCGAGGTGGATCGAAGATCGCCGCGTCATAGGTGTTGAGGTCCTCGGCCGGCATCGGATCGCGGGCGAGGTCGCGCATATGTGCCTCGGCCATACCGGCCAGCGCTGCCTTGCGTAACGCGGCATCGAGGGCCACCACGGCGGTTCGGTCACCCTCGACCAATGTTACGCGCCGTTGCGGGAGCAGTCCCAGCGACAGCGTGCCGACGCCGCCGTAGAGATCCACGACACGGCGCGCCGGTCCCAGCCACGTACGCACGCAGGCCTGCAAGGCCGCTTCGCTGGGCACGCTGGCCTGCAGGAATGCGCCCGGCGGCGGCTCGACAGCGACCTGCCCCAGACGCAGGCGCGGTGTCCGGCGCGTGACGACCGGCTCAGACCCGCGCCGGCTTCCCCACGAGACTCGCGCGGCATCAGTGGTCTCGGCGAACGCCGCCAACGCCATGCGGCGATCGAGATCGAGCGGCAGGCGGTCCGCCGGGATCAACAGCACATCGGCACCGGTATCGGTCCAGTTGACGACAGCCTCGGCGCTGGTCCCCCGCGGCAGGACGTCCATGATCAACGCGCGCAACGGCGGCACCAGCGCGACCAGCGCCGGCATCAACACGGAACAGGCCTGCAGGTCGACGATCGCGTGCGATGCCCGGCGCGCAAACCCGACGACGGCACCGTCTGCCGTGCGCTTGAGCGTGAAATCGGCGCGGCGACGCGTGGCCGGTGCGGTGCGCATCATCGGTAAGGTCTGCGCGGCCATCACGTCGCGATGGCGCAGCGCAATCGGGGGCGCCTCGGCTTTCCACGCCGCGTAGGCCGGGTCGGGCCAGTGCTGCAAAGCGCAGCCACCGCAGGTTCCGAAGTGCTGGCAGGCGGGCTGCTGCCGCTGCGGTGCCGGTGTCAAAACCCGCAGCAGCTCGGTGTCGAAGCGATCGCCGCGCGGACGGGTTACCCGGGCCTCGACCGTCTCGCCCGCCAGCACGTAGGGCACATCGAGGGTCCGCTGCGTGCCATCGACATCGGCCATGGCTCGGCCGGTGCCGCTCGCACTGATCGCGTCGATGGTCACCGTGATCGGGGGTGATGAAACCGCCGGCGTCGCAGATCCGCGCCGCGGCCGTCCTACGCTGCGATGGTGCCGAGCCATGATGCGGCCGGGCGGATGTCGCCGACCTTGAGGCCGACGACGTTGAGAACCGGCGGCGTCACCGCCGCGTCGTACTGGGCATCCGACAGGACACCCAGATGGCGCATGATCGTGGCCATCGCCACTTCCGACGCGCGCCCCGAGCCATCCCAGATCTTGAGTGCGATGCCCACCCCCAGGGTCGGCAGCATGCCGCAATACACGCCTTCGGCGCCGGTCTTGATCTGCGCCACGTCCTTCAGCGTGCCGTTGATGCGGGTGCAGAAGCGGCCGGTGCCCGCCATGTAGAACGGCTCGGCGTTCATGGCAGCCCGAATGCGGCGGATCGCTTTGGCGCGCGCCTCGGGCAGGCGCACCGGGTTGGCCATGTTGGCCATCGCCAGCGCCATGTGGCGCAACGGCACGCCGACGGTGGGAATGCCGCAGCCGTCGGTGCCCAGCGGTGCCCGTGAGAGGTCGCACTGCGCCAGCTGCTCGTAGATGCCCAGCAGGCGCTGCTGCACGGGATGATCGCGCCGGATATAGCCGCGGGTCGGCTCGCCCTTGTGCACCGCGGTGGCGAGAAACCCCGTGTGCTTGCCGGAGCAATTGTTGAAGGCGGCTGTCACCACGGCGCCGGTACGCAGGAAGGACTCGTAGATCGGCAGCCGCGTCGGCGCATGGACGCCGCATTCGAGATCGCCTTCGCCCAGCCCGATCCTGTCAAGCCAGGCGCGCACGGCCTCGACATGGCGCGGCTCGCCATTGTGCGAGGCGCAGGCCAATGACAGATGCATGTCGGTGAGGCCGAAATGGTCAGCCGCTCCGCTCTCCACCAGCGGGATCGCCTGCAAGGGCTTGATGGCCGAGCGCGCCATCACGGGCGTGTCGATGTCGCCCCACGCATCCGCCACCGAGCCGTCGATCTTCATGACGGCGGCGGCGCCGATGTGCCGGCTCTCGACCATGTTGCCGCGCGTCACCTCGATGACGATCGGCTTGTCGCTACTCACGCTGCTGTTCTCCATGTCTTTCGGGAGGTCTACCATAGAGACCTCAAGACACGGAGAGGGATTCCTTCCCACTATGTAGGGGATATCACCCCCACTCGGCCGGCAGGGTCGTCAGGCCGCGCAAGGTGAAGCTCTGGCGCCATTGCGGCTTGTCGATCTCAGGCAGGCGCAGGTCGGGCAATCGCGTTACCAGTGCCTTGAACACGACCTCGCCTTCGAGACGTGCCAGCTGAGCGCCCAGGCAATGATGGATGCCGCCGCCGAACGACAGCGGACGGATATTCTGACGTCGGATATCGAGCTTTTCAGGATCGGTGTAGGCCGCCGGATCGCGGTTGGCGGCGCCCAGCAGGCAGACGATGTTCTCGCCCTTGCCGATTTTCTGCCCATCCATCACGACGTCCTCGACCGCGGCGCGGCCGGTCATCTGCACGGACGAGTCGTAGCGCAGCAGTTCCTCGACCGCATTGGCGGCCAGCGACGGGTCGGCCTTCAACGCCCGCCACTGGTCGGGATTGCGGTGCAGCGCCAGCAGGCCGTTGGCGATCAGGTTGGACGTGGTTTCGTGGCCGGCCGCGAAGAGCAGACTGACATTGGCCCGCAGTTCCTCCTGCGACAGCCGATCACCCGCCTCTTCCGCCTGCACCAGCAAAGTCGTCAGATCATCGCCAGGCTCGCGGCGACGGCGTTCGAAGAGCGTGTCAAAATACTCGTCGGACTCGCGGTTGCGTTCGTTCGCATCGTCGATCTCGGCGCGGCTCATAGGCACCGGATCGATGATGCGGCCATTGACGCTGGAGTGGTCGAGGAAGCGATGCTGCTCCTCTTCCGGGATACCCAGCATGTCGCAGATGACTTTCACCGGCAGCCGATGGGCGATGTCCCAGACGACATCCATCCGGCCCTGATCGAACACGCGATCAATCATGCTGTCGACCAGAGCGGCAATGCGCGACCGCATTTCCTCGACCCGGCGCGCGGTGAACGCCTTGGTCACCAGGCCACGCAGGCGGGTATGGTCCGGCGGGTCGAGCACCAGCATGGTGCGGCCCAGGCTGGCGAACGAGCGATCCTCCATGGCCTTGGGGCCGTAGCGGCGGATCAGGTTGCCCTCATAGTTCTTGCCGAAGCGCTTGTCGCGCAAGACCAGCGCCACGTCGGCGTGGCGGCTGATCAGCCACATGCCCAGCGGTGTGCGGAAGACCGGCACCTTTTCGCGCAGATAGCGGTACGTCGGATACGGATCGGCGATGAACGCCGGGTCCAATGGATTGAACACGGGCGCTTGCGGCACCGTCGTCAGGGTATCGGGCATCGGGCGCTTCCTCGGTGGCGTTACGGCACCATAACGAAGCCAGGGAACCCTGCCAACAAAATTCGATACATTATTGTATCGTATTTTTTCGTAAGCGCCGCGGTGACCGAGCGCGCCCCGGACGGCGCCCCTGCTCCGCGCACCGGATCTGCCCCTGGGCGATGAGTGCGGCGCTGATGGTCTTGATGGCGGCCATCATCTCGCGGGTGGCGCGGCTGGTCGGTCGCCCGCGCGGCAGCGCGAGCACCCGCCGTGCCCGTACCCACGGCAGGTCGACGGCGGACAACGTGCCGGCCGCCAGTTCACGGTAGATGCCGGAATACGGCAGGAAGGCGTAACCGATGCCGGCTCTCACCATCTGCTTGAGCGGCTCCATATTGTCGACCTGGAAGGCGCAGACCGGCCGTTCCGGCAGGAAACCGCGGCCGACATCGCTCAGCGGCAGGATCAAAGGCAGCCTGGCAATCGCGGCCGGCGACAACGTCCCCGCCGTCAGGCGCCGATCGCCGGCGGCACCGATCATGTAGACGCCCTCGGTGAACAAATCGATGAAGTCGAGATGCTCGACGCGCTGCGGCGTGGTGACGATCGCCAGATCGAGCACACCGCGCAGCACACGATCGCAGAGCTCTTCGGTCAGTCCTTCGCTGAACTGTACCCGCACGCGGGGAAAGCGGCGGGCGAAATGCTGCGCCAACGGCGCGAACAGGATGTCGGCAAGCGTCGAGGGCGCGCCCAACCGCACCATGCCGCCAGGCTCGCGGTTCTCCAGTGACACCTCAGCGCGGACGTTGTCGATCTCGCCCAGCACGTAGCGGGCGCGGTCGAGCAGGATCTTGCCTGACTCGCTGATGGCAATGCCGTGCCGGCCGCGCTCGAACAGCAGGCCACCCATCTCGTGCTCGAGCGCCTTCATGTGCCGGCTGAGCGCCGACTGCGCCACGTTCAGTGCGCTGGCCGCCGCGCTGAAACTGCCGCGTTCGGCAATGGCGACGAAGTAGCGAAGCTGGCGCAGATCCATGGCGATCTCGGATCGAGATGGGAAGGATATCAAACATATATTTGCTAGATGGCCGGCGCCACTGCAGGTTTCCCGTCAACGCACCACAGATGCGACGGAGAGAAACGCATGGCCAAGACCGGCACGACATCGGTGTTCATTGTCGGCGGCGGGCCGGTCGGGCTGGCCATGGCGCTGCTGCTCGACCGCTTCGGGATCGACTGCGTCGTCGTTGAGAAGAGTCCGACGACCACCGATCATCCCAAGTCGCGCGGCTGCTGGGTGCGCACGATGGAGATCTTCCGGCAATGGGGGATCGAGGACGCCATCCGCGCGCGTGGCCTGCAGGACAAGTCCGACATGTTCGTGTTCGTCGAGAGCGTGGCCGGCCGCGAGATCGGCCGCACGCGACCGGAGCCGAACCTTGGCCAGACGCCGGCATGGAAGAGCCTGGTCGCGCAAGATGCCGTCGAGGAGGAGATCTACCGCGTCGTCGCCGCTTCGACGCACGCCAAGGTGCTGTTCTCGACCGAGTTCGTATCGTTCACCGAGACACCGGACGGCATTGAGGCCACGACGCGCGCGTCATCAGGCGAGACCGCAACATGGCGCGCCCGCTACCTCGTGGCGGCCGACGGTGCCGGCAGTTCGACGCGCCGCGCCGCCGGCATCGACATGGTCGGCCCCGGCAATATGGCCACCATCCTCAACGAATACTGGCGTGGCGATCTCTCCCGCTTTCCACTGGCGCGCGAGGCAGCGGGCTACCGGATCATCCCCAAGGAACCCAACACCGTTGCCTCGACGATCCTCAACACCAACGGCCGCGACCGTTGGCTGACCTTGCTGCCCGTCGGTGGTCCGGCCGACGAACGATCGAGAGCCTGGACCGACGCCGAGATCGTCCAGATCATCCGGGCCCAGACCGGCGTGCCGGATCTCGAGGTCACGCTGCTCAATCGCTCGACCTGGCGCATGACGCGACAGGTTGCGGCATCGTTCCGGCGCAACCGCACGTTCCTGGTCGGCGATGCCGCGCATCGCTTTCCGCCGACAGGCGGCTTCGGCCTCAACTCCGGTGTGCAAGATGCCCACAATCTCGCCTGGAAGCTGGCCTACGTGTTGAAGGGCCTGGCGTCGGACCGGCTGCTCGACAGCTACGACCTCGAGCGCCGGCCGGTGGCCGAATCCAATGCCGATTTCAGCACCGGCAACATGCGGCGTTTTCCGCTCACCGAGGAAGCGATCCGCTCCGGTGATCCCGACCGTATCCGGTTCTGGATCAACGACATGGACAAGCACCTGCACAGCATCGGCCAGGCGCTGGGCTTCTCCTACGAACAGGGCGCGGTCATCCCTGATGGCACCGTGCGGACCGGGCACGACACGCGCGTCTATACGCCGAGCGACCGTCCGGGCGGACGCTTCCCGCACCTATGGCTCGACCTCGCACGCCAGCACTCGACGCTCGACTGGTTCGACAAAAGCTTCGTGATCGTCGCGGGGCCCATGGGCGAGGCCTGGCTCGAGGCCGGCCGGAGCGTCGCCGGCACACTGAAGCAGCCGCTGGGCCTGCAGATGTTGCCGACGGCCGACTCGGCTGACGGCTTCCAGATCGGCTTGCGCGGCGCGGTGCTGGTGCGCCCGGACGGTCACGTGGCCTGGCGCATGCCCTGGCTGCCCGCTGATCCCGCCAAAGCGCTCGCCGGCGCGCTGAGCGCACTGCTGCAGTGATTCTTCTCCCCGTCTGAGAACCAGGAGGACGGCGATGCAGTTCGTCACCGCCAACGGTACCGAGACCGCGTTCACGCAAAGCGGCAAGGGACCTCCCTTGGTGGTGTTGCATGGCGCCGAGGCCGACCACACGATGTTTGATGCGTTCGCCCCGCTGTTGGCCGCGCATTTCACTGTGATCGCCTATGACCAGCGCGACTCGGGCAAGACGCGCAATCCGCCGGATCCCTACTCCCTGCTTGATCTGGCCGACGATATCGCCGGTCTCATTGAGGGCCTGGGGCATCGCCGTGCGCACGTGTTCGGAACATCGCTGGGCGGTGCGATCGCGCAGGCGCTGGCCGCGCGGCAGCCCGCGACGATTGATCGCCTGGTGCTGAGCAGCACTTTCCGGGTCGGTGCCAACCTGCTGGAGCTCAATCCGGCAGCGATGCAGGCGATCGGGGCTTTGCGCGCCGAGCTTCCGGCCAGCGCGCCCAGGATTGCAGCCTACTTTTTTCCTGACGCGTATCTGCAGGCCCATCCGGACGTCAGTGCGATCTTCGCCGGCAACAGTCGCGATGAGGCGCAGAAGGCACGGCGCGCCGGCCTGATGCGTCATCCGGTGTCCGTCGATCTCGCGGCCATCACGGCACCCACGCTGGTGCTGGCGGCCGCCGAGGACAGGCTGATCCCGCCGGCTCACACGCTGTCGCTGGCCGATGCCATCGCCGGGGCCCGCACGCACACCATCGCCGATGTCGGCCACGTGGCCACGATCCAGGAACCGGCCGCCGTCGCCCGTCCGGTCATCGACTTTCTGCTGGCGTGACGGAGGGTACCCACGACCGGCAGCTTCATGGGAGGAAACAATGTCCGAAACAAAGGACCTGCTATCGATCTATGACTCCGCACCGTTGAACTGGCGATATTGGACCAGCCTGGGCCTGGGCATCGTCACGACGATCTTCGACTTCTTCGATTTCTTCCTGGTGAGCTTCCTGGTCGTCGTCCTGGCACCGCAATGGCAGCTCACGTTCGGCCAGTCCGCGATCATGCTG
>Ga0187894_10000294_pt1 | contig 67506 bp, 63 predicted proteins | sample GBC1701081metaG_FD_136650 | JGI IMG/M metagenome (GOLD analysis project Ga0187894, IMG submission 136650) | White microbial mat communities from a lava cave in the Kipuka Kanohina Cave System on the Island of Hawaii, USA - GBC170108-1 metaG ... | reverse complement strand
GCGCCTCGCCGCTCAAGAGGCGCGCTCCGCGAACCGCAGACCGACGTACAGCGCCCAGACCGCGAAGGCCACGAAGCCGAGCGCGAGTGCGAGCCGCGCGTTCTTCGACGGCGCGGTCAATGGACCTCCGGCGCCTTTTCAAAGGTGTGATACGGCGCGGGCGAGGGCACGGTCCACTCGAGGCCGTGCGGCCAGTCCCAGACGCCCGCGGTCGCGCGCTCGCCGCCCCGGGCGCACTTGACGATCAGCCAGACGAACAGGAGTTGCGACAGGCCGAAGCCGAAAGCGCCGATCGAGGAGACCATGTTCCAGTCGGCGAACTGCGTGGCGTAGTCCGGGATGCGCCGCGGCATGCCGGCGAGGCCCACGAAGTGCTGCGGAAAGAACAGCACGTTGACGAACACCGCCGACAGCCAGAAGTGCCAGTTCCCGAGCCGCATGTCGTACATGTGGCCGGTCCACTTGGGCAGCCAGTAGTAGACCGCCGCCATGATGCCGAACACCGCGCCCGGCACCAGCACGTAGTGGAAGTGCGCGACCACGAAGTAGGTGTCGTGGTACTGGAAGTCCGCCGGAACGATGGCGAGCATGAGTCCCGAGAGCCCGCCGATCGTGAACAGGAACAGGAAGGCGAGCGCGAACAGCATCGGCGGCTCGAAGCTGATCGAGCCGCGCCACAGGGTCGCGGTCCAGTTGAAGATCTTCACGCCGGTCGGCACCGCGATCAGCATGGTCGAGAGCGTGAAGAACAGCTGCCCGGACAGCGGCATGCCGACCGTGAACATGTGATGCGCCCAGACGATGAACGACAGGAAGGCAATCGACGCGATCGCGTACACCATCGCCTCGTAGCCGAAGATCGGCTTCCGGGAGAAGGTCGGTATGATCTCCGACACGATCCCGAACGACGGCAGGATCATGATGTAGACCTCGGGGTGCCCGAAGAACCAGAACACGTGCTGGAACAGCACCGGGTCGCCGCCGCCCGCCGCGTTGAAGAAACTGGTGTCGAAGAAGTAGTCGGTGAGCAGCATGGTCACGCCGCCGGCGAACACGGGCATCACCGCGATCAGCAGGTATGCCGTGATCAGCCAGGACCAGGAGAACAGCGGCATCTTCAGCAGCGTCATGCCCGGCGCGCGCATGTTCACGATGGTCACGATCACGTTGATCGCGCCCATGATGGACGAAGCGCCCATCAGGTGGATCGCGAAGATCGCCATCGGGAAGGCCGCACCGGTCTGCAGCACGAGCGGCGGGTAGAGCGTCCAGCCCGACGCCGGCGCGCCGCCCGGCACGAAGAATGTCGCGAGCAGCAGCGTGAACGCGAAGAACAGCAGCCAGAACGAGAACAGGTTCATTCGCGGCAGCGCCATGTCGGCGGCGCCGATCTGCATCGGGATCATCCAGTTGGCGAGGCCGACCGTCGCCGGCATGACCGCGCCGAAGACCATGACCAGGGCGTGCATGGTGGTCATCTGGTTGAAGAACTCGGGGTTGACGAGCTGCAGCCCCGGCTGGAACAGCTCCGCGCGGACCACGAACGCGAACAGCCCGCCGAGCAGGAACATGGCGAGCGAGAACACGAGGTACATCGTGCCGATGTCCTTGTGGTTCGTGGTCGTGAGCCAGCGCACGATGCCCTTGGGCGGGCCGTGGTGCGCGTGGTCGTCGTGGTGGCTCGCGTGTGCCATGTGCGCCTACTCCGTGGCCGCGATCTGCGTCGCGGCCGCCTTCTGCTCTTCGAGCCAGGCGTCGAATTCCGCCCTGGGCTTGGCGATGACGACGATCGGCATGAAGCCGTGGTCGGCGCCGCACAGCTCCGCACACTGGCCGCGGTACGTGCCGGGTTTGTCGGGGTCCACCCGGACCCAGATTTCGTTGATGAAGCCGGGTATCGCGTCCCGCTTCATGCCGAAGTCAGGCACCCACCAGGCGTGGATGACGTCGTTCGCGGTCAGCAGCAGGCGGACCTTGACGCCGGTCGGTATGACGAGCGGCTTGTCCACGTCCAGCAGGTAGTGGTCGACGCTCGCCGGGTCGATGCCGGACCGTTTCTGGCGGGCGAAATTGCTCGCGCGCGCGAGGTGGCTGTAGAACGAGACGTCCGTGCCGAGGTATTCGTACTGCCAGTACCACTGGTGGCCCGTGGCCTTGATGGTGAGTTCGGAGCCCGAGGTGTCCTCGATCCGGATCAGCTTGTCGACGGACGGGATCGCCATGCCGACCAGGATCAGGACCGGGACGATGGTCCAGGCGGCCTCGAGGCGCGCGTTGTGCAGCAACTTCTGGTCCGCGACCGCGCCCTTCGACTTCCGGAAACGCATCATCGCCACGATCATCGCGCCGAAAGTGAGGATGGCGATGACCGTGCAGATCCACAGCATGATCATGTGCATGCTGTGTATCTCGCGCGACAGGTCGGACACGCCGCGCGGCATGTTGACCAGGCTCCAGTCCGCGCGCGCCGGCAGCGCGGCGAGCGACGCGAGCACGCCGGCGGCGACCGAACGCTTCAGGAACCGAATGGCGATATGCAACGGAGCCCCCGGATGTGGCCCTTGGTACGCGGGCTCACGGCCCGCGCATCGTAAGGGTTGGGCGCGGGGGCCGCAACCCGATTTTTTCCTTGTATTCCAGCGAGATGGAGGCGTCAGCCGGGTCGCAGCGCGAGTGCGCCGGGGAGCGACAGCGCGGCCCTTGCGACATCGGGCGCCTGCATCCACGGCACGATGCCGAGGCAGGGGGCCGGCAGACGCGCCGTGAGCGTCGCGACGTTTGCGTCGCGCCGCGCGAATCCCGGATCGATCGCGTTGCCAACCCATCCGGCGAGCGTGAGGCCACGCTGCGCCACGGCCTCGGCGGTGAGCAGCGCGTGATTGAGGCAGCCGAGGCGCAATCCGACCACCAGCAGGACATCCATGCCGAGCAGCGCCGGCAGGTCGGCGAAACTGCGCGCGCCGTCGAGCGGCACGAGGAATCCCCCCGCACCTTCGGCCAGCACCACATCGGCGCCCGTGCGAAGCGTCGCGTGCGCGGCGGCGATGCGCGCGGTGTCGATCGTGATCCCGGCTTCCGCAGCCGCGAGGTGCGGGGCGATGGCGGGCTCGAACAGGTAGGGATTGACCACGGCATAGGGGTGCCGGATGGTCGACTCCGCCTGCAGCAGCAGTGCGTCGTCGTTGGCGGGGCCCTCCGGCCCCGCGATGCTGCCCGCGGCCACCGGCTTCATGCCGGCAACCGTCGCGCCCGATTCGCGCAGGCGGCGCAGCAGGGCGGCGGTCACGAGCGTCTTGCCGACGCCGGTGTCGGTGCCGGTCACGAAGAAGTCGCGCCGATCCATCAGGTCGCGCTGATCGCCTGCTGTCGCGCGTTCGCCGCGAGCCGTGCCTCCGTCGCCGCCAGCAGGGCCTGGAACCGCGGATCGTCGCGCAGCAGGTCGAGATCGGGGTCAATCTTTACGTAGGGCAGGAATGTCTCGGTAATCGACTCGAACATCGGTTCCAGCATGTCGAGCGCGGCCTGCTTGTCCTTCAGGTAGACGCTCAATGCACACGCGAAGTTGTAGCGCATGTTGAAGTTCTTGGGATCAATCAGCAGGGCGCGCTCCATGCGCGCTTTGGCGCGTTCACCCTCGCCCAATGCAACGAGGGCGTAAGCGCTGTAACCCGCCACCATGGAATTGTTCGGATCATGGGCCAGGATGGCTTCGGCACGAGTGAGCGCCCGTTGCGCGGCGCGGCGCATGCCTTCGACATCGCCCAGGGCCGTGTAAGCGCTCATCAGCACGGATGCGGAATTGATGTCCGCCTCCGCCAGGTTTGCCGCCTTCTCGTAGTAGCGGACCGCGTCCCTGTGCCGTTTCAGCTGATAGTTCAGGCGGCCTGCCGAGCGATTGACCTCGTAGGATTCGGGATCCAGCTCGAGGGCCGTCGCGACTTCGGCTGCCGCGGCTTCCGGATCGCCTTCCGACAGCAGGATCTGCGCCTTGATCGCGTGGGCCTCGGCCAACCGAGGGTCGATCGCAAGCGCGCGTTCCGCGGCCGCCATGCCATCGCCCGCGCCTGTACCAGTCGCTTCGCGCAATTTATTGTGACCAATGGCCATCAGGGCCCAGGCCTGTGCATAGAGCGGGTCAATCTCGGTGGCACGCGCACAGAGGCGGACGATGGCCTCCGCGGAACGGTGGTCGTATTCCTGGCTGGTGATGTAGGTCTGGCGCGCCATCAGATAAAGGTTGTGTGCCTCGGCATTGCTGGTGCCGCGCCGCTCGATGGCCTTCTTCTCCTCAGGCTGCAGGCGCAGTTTCAGGGCCTTGACGATCGCCTCGGAAATCTCGTCCTGCAACGCGAAGATGTCGCTCGAATCCCGATCGTAGCGATCGGCCCAGACGTGGCTGTTGGTCTCGCCGTCCACGAGCTGGGCGTTGACCCTGATGCGGCCGCCGGCCTTGCGGACGCTGCCCTCGAGCACGTGGCTGACCTTCAGTTCGCGCGCCACCTTCAGGATGTCGACATTCTTCTGCTTGTACATGAAGGCGCTGTTGCGCGCGATGATCCCGAGCGTCGATACCTTGCTGAGGTCGGTGATGATGTCCTCGGTGATGCCGTCGCTGAAGTACTCCTGCTCGGGATCGCCGCTCATGTTGACGAACGGCAGCACGCAGATCGTGTAGCGCCGGGCATCCTTGGCGGCCGCCTGCGATGCGGACGCGCTCCCGGGTTTCGCCGGACGCGACGCCTGCGAGCGTGCAATCAGGGTGCCGAGCGCACGCAAGAACTCCTGCGCCTGCGGACTTGCCGCATTCTCGCCCCAGCCGTCGAGGTCCGTGGTGTGGATGGCGCGAACGTCCATCGGCAGGCGCGCCTGCTCGAACCGCACCGGGACGAGGATGCCGCGTTCGGCGGCCTCCCGCGCCTCGCCGCGCACCCAGCGCGACACCACGGACGCGGGCGTCCAGACCACCAGCAGGGCCGCGGCCGCCGCGATCTCGGCATCGATCTGGTCGTCGAACTCCTGGCCGGGGGTAATTTCAGGGTCCCACCAGACCGACCATCCCTTCGCTTCTATCGCGGCCACCAGCGGCGCCACACGCGCCTTGTCGATGCGCGCATAGGAAACGAAAACGTCAGCCATGCCGATGGGTCCTGCGCCGGGTGAAACGGGGCGTCGTGAAGGCCGCCAAGCATACACGCGGCGCGGCTGCGCGTGGACGGCAGCCGGGGGTCCGATCATAATCATGGCGTCGTCCTCGGCATCATCGAACCCCAGGGGCATTCCGTGAACCACACCAGCTTCGGCCAACGCCTGCGGCTCGCAGGGGCAACGCTCGGACTCATCGCGCTCGCCGGCTGCGCCTCCGGACCGACGATCCGCACGAACGTCGACCCGGGCGTCGACTTCACGCGTTTCCGGACCTTCGATTTCCTGCAGCCGCTCTCGACCGACCGCGAGGGCTACCAGTCCTTCATCTCGCGCGATCTCATGGTCTTCGCCGAGCGGGAATTGACGGCACTCGGATTCCAGCGCACGAGCACGAATCCGGACCTGCTGGTGAACTTCAACGCCAACCTCGATCAGCGGTTGCGGGTCACCCAGACGCCGAGCATGGGCGGCGGCGCAGGCTGGGGATCGCACCGCCGTGGCGCCTCCTACGGTGTCTGGGGCGGATACCGGACGGACGTCCGGCAGGACACCATGGGCACACTGGGCGTGGACGTGATCGATGCCTCGCGACGTCAGCTCGTCTGGGAAGGCGTCGCGGTCAGCCGCGTCACGCGCAGCACGGCGGAGAACATCGGCCCGGCGCTCGATTCCGCCATGCGCGACATCTTCGCGCAGTTCCCGGCGCGCGTCGGCAAGTAGCCGGCGACCGCGCATCGCGCGCGTGCGAGCAGTAGCGGGATCCGCGAGCGAGCGAATGCGGTCGCCGCCCTGAGCGAGCGAGGGGAGTCCCGCTGGCGAAGCACGCGCATGAGGCGTCGGTACGCTTCACGGTCGCGCTGAAGCGGATGCGTCAATGCCCTGGTCGATGCGCCGCAGCAGGTAGGGGAAGAACGGGTTCGACTGCAGGCGCGTCAACGCCTCCTGGCTCGTGACCAGCACCCCGCGCTCGCCGCGCACGGCGAGCGCCCCGAGCCGGATGCCGAAGTCGTCCGCCGGGTCGGGCTCGAGGCCGTACAGCCCGTCGTCCAGCGGAAACGGCACCGCCACGTGCGACAGTGAGAAGACGCCGGCCGGATAAGCGAGCCTGATCGCGCTCGAGCGCGCAGAAACGTCGCCCGGCTCCGTGACGCGCTCGACCGCTTCCGAAGAGTCCGCGCCGGCATTCGTGATCACAGTCGAGCGGTAACGCCGCGGTTGCGCGGGCAGCAATCGCGCGAGCGCGCCTGCGCTCTCCGCGCGCAACACGAGCGCGAACCTGGACTGCCGATTGATGTCGAACAGCACGAGCTCGCTGCCGTTCGCTGGCAGGTGCGCGTACAGCCCGGCGAGCACGGCGTCCACGCTCACCGTGGCGTCGACGACCGACTGGAAGGTCAGGATCGGCGGCAGGCCGGCGAGTCGGCCTTCGCCCGCTGCGTGCAGGACCTGCGCCTGCAGCGCGCGCGCGAGCAGCGATGACTGCCGCGCGCCGTTGACCGGGAACGAGTTGTACTTGAACGGGTTGTATTCCGGCTCGATGCCGAGCCAGGCCGTCTTCGCAAACGCGGGAATGACCGCCGGCCAGCCGAGCACGCCGGCGAAGCGGGCAAAGGCCGTGACCCCGATCATCGGCGAGAGCAACACGATGCGGTCCGGCATCGGCAGCGACGCGTCGTCGAGCGCGGCGAGCGCGTACTTCACCGCGAGCGCGCCGCCGTTCGAGTAGCCGACGAGGTGGAATGGAACCCCGGGGGCGGCGCGCCGCCGCGCCTCGCGCACGGCGAGTCGCGTCGCAGCCATCCAGTCCTGCCAGTCGACGCGGGCCAGGGCGGCGGGAACGGTGCCGTGACCCGGCAGTCGGATGCCGAGAGCGAGCCAGCCGCGCTCGCGGTAGTGTTCCGCGACGTGCCGCAGGCTGTACGGCGAGTCGGTGAGGCCGTGAAGGAGCACGACGACGCCGGCCGGCGGCGCGTCCGGCTCGAGCACGTAGCTCCGGTTCCAGTCGCGCGCGAAGCGTCCGGGATACAGCGGGCTGCCCTCGTAATAGCGGTTGGCGGGATTGCGTTCCGTCTCGCCGAGCGTCGCCGTCACGTTTGCGCGGACGTCGGCGAAAGCCGCGTCCTCCGCCGCGATCCAGGCCGCCCAGTCCGCGTCGCGCAGCCGACTGCCTGCGAGCTCCGACGGCGCGTGCGTGTGCCAGGGCTGCAGCGGCGGCCCGCGCTGCTTGTCCCACGCACGCACCGCGAGCACGGTGAGGAGGACGACGCCCGCGATGGCCGCGCCGCGCTTCAGGAATCTGCCGATGCGGGTCTTCATTCCAGTGTCCGCCCCCAGCTGATGCCGAGCCCATTGACGTCGCCGGCCTCGGCGCGCAGCCGCAGTTCGCGCGTCAACGCGTACTCGATGATGAGCGCCGTGGTCGCGGCCGAGATGCCCCGCTCGATGAACAGGTACACGCGGTCCGACAGCCGCCGGCCGAGCGTGACCGCCTCGCCCTCGTCGCCGTGCGAACGCAGCCCGATCTCGTCGAGGCCGAGCCGCCGCGCCATGCGCGTCGTGATCGGCACGCCGCTCGGGCCCGCGATCAGCGCCTCCGCGGCCGAGGCGAGCATTGCCGCGTCGGCGTTCGACGTGTTGCTCGGGCTGCGGCCGAGTATCAGCCAAGAGAGCTTTTCGTTGTCGGGCATCGGCGGCTCCGAGATGAGCTGCACGATCGGCGTCAGTGCCGTGCCGGTGATGCGCAAGCCGACCTGGACCGGCAGGTTGCGCCGCAAGGCCGTGATCTCGAGCCCCGGGTCGTTGGCCGGGCCGTTGAAGTAGAGCCGGCCGTTCTCGACGAACAGGGTCTGGCCGTACGCAAGGTAGGTGCCGCGGTCGACATTCACGGTGCCGGTCACGGCCAGTCGCCCGTCGCCGCCGGTGCGCGCCCGCAGCTTCCCGGAAAGCAGGGCGTCGAGTCCGCGCTCCTCGACGTGGAAGCGCTCGCCGAAGTCGAACACGAGGTCGATGTCGAGCGGCAGCGCGGCGCGGCGCGGTGCGGCGCGCGGCGCGCGGCCAACCACCTTCACGTCGTCGGCGAGGCGCGGACCCTGGGGCTGAGTCAGCGCGAAGTGGGCCTGCGACGCGCGGACCTCGCCGCGCGCAAGCAAGACCCGATCGCGCAGGGCGAGCGAACCGGCGCCATCCAAGGTCAGGCGGCGCGTCGGGCTGCTGAGCAGTCGGAACTCCTCGGCTTTCCACTCGATGGCTGAGTCCGCATCCGCGCCGCCGATGCCGAGCCGGCCGGTCGCCGACAGCCGGCCGCTGCCACCCGTGATCGCGAGCTCGGTGATCCGCAACTCCTGCTCGAGAAGCTCCGCGTGCAGGCGCCCGTCGGTCAGGAACAGGGCGTGCTGCGGGGCTGCAATGCGCAAGTCCGCGACGTCGACCGTGCCGGCGACGTCGGGCTCGGCGAGCGTGCCGCCGACCTCGATGTCCGCTCGCGCATTGCCGGCAATGCTGGCGTTCGCGCCGACGAAGCGGTCGAGCGCGCGCAGCGTCGGAACCGCGATCTCGATGTGCGCCTCGAGGGCAGAATCGCGCCCGAGCGCCGGAGGTCTCGCGCCGGCGACCGGTGACGCGGTCGCCCTGAGGCGCGCCTCGCCGAGCTCCTCGTCCACGGCCCGGCCCGCGAGGGAGAGGCGGTCCTCGACAATCTCGCCCTGGATCGCAAGCTCGCTCGGGCGAAACGTGTACGGCGGCGAACCGCCGAGCGCGATGCCGCCCGACTCCCGTTCGACGTGAAAACTGCCGTTGACGCGCGGCGTCGTGGCAATCTCCCAGGCGCCGCGCAGCCGCAGTGAAGTCTCGCCGGGATCGACGCCGGCGAGCGCCATCAGCGCAGCGAGTTGGACGCTGGAGAACTCGCCGGCGGTCTCGAGCCGGCCCGCTCCGAACTCGATGCGCTTGATGTGCGCCTCGCCGAAGTCGCCCACGATGCCGGCGGCGCCCAGGCTGAACGCCTGGCGGCTGATGCGCAGCGGGACAGCCGCCGTGAGCTGCATCGGGTACGGGCCGCGGTTCTCGAACGCGGCCACCTGCCCGGTCCAGCTCGCGTCGGCATACGAACCGCGCAGCTCCGCCTGCGCATCCAGGACGCTCCCGGTCGCATCCAACTTGAGCGTGTGGGCGCTGCGCTTCCCGTCCAGCGCCACGCGCGCGGACGCGAACTCGCCGAGAGACGGCAGGTCGAGCTGCCCTGCGTCAACCGAGACATCGAACGCCGGATCGGCGCCCTGGGTGAACTCCGCCTCGCCATGCAGCGCGGCGGCGCGGTAGTCCGCGAGCGCCAGCTCTTCGCCGGCGAACGAGATCCGGATCGCGGGCTGCGACACGCGTCCGGAAACCGTGCCCTCGGCCGTGAACCGGCCCGCGAGCCTCGGGTCGAGCTCCGCGAGCTGCTGCGCATCCACCTCGAACACGAGCACGTCGCCGGTCCGGCCGTATTCACCGCTCGCATGCAGCCGGTTTCCGCCCACCCGCAGCGTCGTGCCCGGCGTCGTGACGCGGCTAGCATCGGCGCTGAAAGCGCCTTGTCCCGCGAGCGGCCTGTTCCGCAGGTGGCTGTCCCGCAGCTCGAAGTTGCCGTTCAGGCGCCAGGCTGGTGCGAGCGTGCCCTCGAGCCGCGTCGAGCCGGTGAGTCGCGCGCCCGGCACGTCCACGAACCGCGACGGGTCGATGCCGCTGAAGCGCAGGTTCGCGGCAAAGGCCTGCTGTCCGTCGAGACGGATGCGGCCGCTGCCATCGAGCCGGCCGCCGCGATGATTCACCGCGAGCCGTGTGACCTCGATGGCGTCATCCTGCCGCGTCGCTTCGACCGCAAAATGGAGGTCGCGCTGCGCGAGCGTCGCGGTCGCGTGCTGCGTCGGGCCGGCAAGGGTCGCGTCGATGCGTCCGTCGAGCGCGGTCCGTGCCAGCTTCGCGTGCAGACCGGAGAGATTGACGCGCGAGACGTCGAGGCCGACGTCGACGCCCGCCGCGGAGAAGCGCAAGTCCCCGCGTGCGGCGCCCGCGTTGCCGAAGTCGGCGTCGAGAGCGGTGATCTCGAGCGCGCGATCGGCGACGTGGAACATTCCGATCGCCGCCACGAGCGGCAAGCGCTCCGCCGACAGCGCGCCGGGCATGGCGTTCGCGAGCTGGAAACGGCCCGCGAGCGGCGCCTCCGGCGACGGTTCGAGCGTGGCCAGGATATCGACCGCGCTCGCGGGCGCGCCATCGACAAGCTTCGCAAGGTCGACCGCGCTCCAGCGCGCGTGCGCCGCCGCGATGCCCGGCGAATCGAACAGGCTGAGGCTCGCCTGCCCGGCAATTGCGTGGGCTAGAAGAGTCCCGGTCACCGCAAGCTCGATGCGCTCGAGCGTGCCGGCCACGGCGGACTCGATCTGCCCGTCGACCGGAAGGTCCGCAAGACTCCACGCGAGCGCGCCGTCGAGCGGGAAGTCGCGCCGCGCATTTATGCCGAGTCGTCCCGAGACCGGGCCCCAGGGCGAGCGGACGCTCAAGTCCTCGACCGCGTGCCGGGTGCGGCCGCCCCGGTAGCCGAGCGACGCGTCGCGGAACACGAGCGGCGATGAAGCCCCGATGCGGACCTCGACCTCGCCGACGCGCACCGAGTCGGCACGGATGTCGACCGGCAGGGCGAGCGATTCAGGCAACGCGATCGGGTTGCCGCTCGGCACGACGCCGACGTCCACCTGCCGTATGTCGAGCGAGGAGACATCGATTGCGCGCGAAAACAGCGCTCGCAGGCTCCACTCGATGCGCAGGTCCAGGAGCTCGACCCGCACGCCGCCCTGCTCGAAGGTGGCGCGCCCGATGCGGAACTCGCGCGCGAGCGAGCCGGACAATCCCTCGAGCTGAAGCCGTCCGCCGAGCGCCGCCTCGATACGGTTCGCGGCGAAGCGCAGCGCCTGCGGGCTGCGGGCAAGCCACAACAGGCCACCGGCGACGGCGCCCGCCAGCAGCAAGAGGGCAAGAAGCACGAAGCGAAGTCGCCGGAAGCGGCTCGCCATCAGAACCGCACGCCGAGCGAGAAATGCAGCCGCACCGAGCTCGTCTCCTCGCCGTAGGCGAGGTCGAACCGGAAAGCGCCCACCGGGCTGCGCACACGCAGCCCGAGGCCGTATCCGAGGGCCAGGCGGAAGTCGTTGAGGTCGTCGGTCGCGTTGCCGGCATCGACGAATCCGGCCATGCCCCAGGCGGCGCCGATCCAGCGCGTGTACTCGGCCGAGCCGACGCCGAGGTAGCGGCCGCCGACGATCGCATCGCCGGTGTCGACGCCGAGGCTCTGGTACTCATAGCCGCGCACTGACGTGTCGCCGCCGGTGCGGAACAGGAACCGCTGCGGGATGTCCTCGGAAGTGTCGGAGACGACCCAGCCCGCATCCGCGCGGAACAGCAGGTCGTCGCGCGGCGACAGCGGCACGTAGACGGCGCCCGACGCCATCAACTGGCCGAACGAGCGCGACGAAATGCCGGGGGGCGCGAAGCCGGCATTCAAGCGCAGCATCCATCCGCGCGTCGGCGACAGCAGGTCGTCCACGGAACGCCAGATATGCTGGTAGCCGAGCAATGTCGCAAACGTGTTGCTGGCTTCCTCGCCGGCCGGCTCCTGCCGCTCGGTCGTCCATTCCACGCTGAACGCGGGCTGGCGGTGCTCGTCGAGGCGGCGGCGCTGGGCGACCAGCGTCCATTCGTCCGTGCGCAGGTCCTGGATGTCGGTGCGCAGCACTGCACCCGAGAACGCGTTGACCCAGCCGCTGGTCCCGGGCGGCCGCTCCACGCTTGCCGTCAGGCCCTGCTGCAGCGACTCGAGCCGCAGGTCCGTCCGAAATCTCCAGGCATCGTCGAAGAAGTCGTTGTCGCTGTAGGTGACGCCGAAGCGCAGCAGGGTGTCGGTCGAGAAGCCGAGGTTCACGTCGACGCGCCTCGGCAGTGCCTCGATCACCGAGACGCTGACCGGCGCGGCCCCGGCAAGCGCCGGGTCGGTGTCGAGCGTCGACTGCACGGATGCGAAGTGCCCGGTCAGCGCAAGCCGACGCTCGAAGCGGCGCATGAGCTCTTCGGAATAGGGCGTGCCGCGCCGGAACGGCGCGAGGTTCCGGACCAGTTCGGGCGTATAGCGCTCGAGGCCCGCGACGTCGACCTCGCCGAAGTAGAACGGCGGGCCGCTTTCGATATCGAGCGTGATGTTGACGTCACGCAGGTTCTCCTCCACGCGCGCGAGGCTCGTGGACAGCGCCGCCCCGGCGAAGGAGACCGACGCGAGGTCGGCAACCACGGCGGCTTTCGCACGCGCCCAATCATCCTGGCGGAACACGCTGCCGTCCGGCATCTGCCAGCCGGCGCGTACCGCCGCCAGACGCGCGGCGAGCGCAGGATCTTCCGCTGCGGGGCCCGCGAACCCGATCGAGACCGAGGCGACGCGCGCCGGCTCGCCGGGTTGCACGCTGGTCCGCACCACGCGCGGCTCGACCGACGTGTCGATTCGCATGTCGATGCGGCCCGAGAAGTAACCCTCGCTCTCGAGCGTGTCGCGGATGCGCTGTTCCGCCGCCTCGACCAGCTGGTCGAGCAGCTCGGGCGTCACGAACTCGTAGCCTTCCCAGCTGCGGATATCGAGCGAGCGCGTGATGACCTGCCTGAGCGGCGCGGGCGCGTCGACGGAGAACGCGAAGGCGATGTAGGGACTCGGTTCACCGGCGCCTGCGCAGTACGGCAGCAGGAGGCCGGCGCCGATCATGACGAGCAGCCACCGCATGGACCGCTAGCGTATCCGAAGCACAACTCCGGGCAGCGCCCTGCTAGAATCGCCCCGCACGCCGCGTGCTGTGGAGGACGAACCATGCGCCGGGTTTCTGCCGAGGTCCTGTTGGGCGTTGCCGTCGTTGCGGCATTTGCCGGTTGTTCCAGGAAGGCCGAAGAACCGGCCGCCGAGCCTGCCGCGCCAGCGGCCGAGGTGCCCGCGGGCCCGGCGATCACCGCCGTGAGCGCGCGGGGCAACGAGCCGTTCTGGAGCGTCGACGTCAGCGATGCCGCGATCGTCCTGACGACGATTGACGGCGAAGTGCGCACCGGAGCGCCGGTGCTGGATACAGCCTTTGAGGACGGGGCAGTGCTTTACGTGGGCTCGGGCGACAAGGGCGAGGTGGCCGTGAAGGTCGCCGACCAGGTGTGCACGGACAACATGAGCGGCATGCCGCACCCGTATCGCGTCCGGGTCTGGACCGGCGGGCAGGAACTGAATGGCTGCGGTGGCGAGCCGGCCGCGCTCCTGCAGGGCGGCGAGTGGACCGTGGACGACCTCGCCGGCAAGGCGCCGGTGAAAGACTCGACGATCACGCTGACCTTCGGCGCCGATGGTTCGCTGTCAGGCAGTTCTTCCTGCAACCGCCTCGTAACGTCGTATGCGCTGACCGGCGAGAGCCTCACGATAAAGCAGGGCGCTGGCACCATGATGGCCTGCGAGCCGCCGATCCTGGAGCAGGAGACCGCTTTCCTCGGCCTGCTCGCCCAGGTGAACTCGTTCAGCGTGGCGGACGACGGCGCGTTGCTGCTCAGGACCGCGGACGGCAAGGCGATCCGGGCGCGACGCTGAGCTGAGGCGCCTCAGAGCCGGTCGTTCATGGCCACGCCGACGCCGAACGTGGTCTGGTTCCAGTCGTAGTCGATCATGCTCTCGCCGTAACCCGAGAAGACCTGCACGTAGGCCTTCATCGGGCCCCACAGCGCGGGCGACATCCAGGTCACCTGGCCGGCGCCCTTGCCGGTGGCGGGATTGCCGCGCAGCGTCGCGGTGAAGCTCTGGTTGCCCGGCTTCCAGATGCCGGTCACTTCGCCGTAGCCGAGATAGTCGGTGATGTCGGGGTTGTCGTCCTCGCCGCCGAAATCGACCCTTGCCCAGGCTTTCGCCAGCAGGGCGAAGTCGCCGCGCTCGATGCCGGCCTCCACGTCCACGCGGTCCCAACTGCGCGAGATCGGATCGGCACGGCCGTTCGACTGGTGGTTGATTCCGAAGTTGAGCTGGTTCAGCCGCCAGTCGCCGAGCGCGGTACCGGGCCGCAGGTTGAGGATGACCTCCGGCATGTAGTTCGTCTCGCGGAAGGGGCTAGACATGTCCGTGTCGTACACCTGCCATTGGTTCTGCTGCGTGTAGGCAAACCAGACGCCGGCGTCGCGCTCCTGCGAGGCCCACAGGCGTGCCTTGAAGCTCAGCTGGAACTTCGCCTCGACCGAGTCGAATTCGCCTTCCTCGTCAAAGGCGTCGAACAGCGGCTGGTACGGCGCGTTGTTGACGTCGGTCGTGTAACGCCCGAACAGCCCGTAGTTCGGGTGATAGAGCCGGACCAGCGTGTTGCGCGACTCCGGATCGACGACCCAGGCCCGGTCGAGCAGTGATTGCGGCGCCGGCCGCGAAGGCGGCGCGGCAACCTGCCCCACCACTTCGGGTGCGGCCGTTCCTGCTTCGCGCGCGATCGCGTCGCGGATCGTCTGGCCGAAGCAGTCGAGGCGCTGCTCGTCGACGACGATCTCGAGGCACTGCGCGCCCGGCGTCGACGCGAATCCGGCCTGCGAGATTGCCAGGGTCGCGACAGTCAGCGCAGTTCTCAGCCCACCGGTCAGCTTGTTCACGCGCGTCTCCTCGATGCAAAGTGCGGCGCCCCGTGCGGGCACCGGGACGGGGTTCATGATAAGTTACGGCGCATTCACCACGGCAAGCGATGCAGGCAACGGGCCGTTGCCTACGCAGGGGAATCGGCACGGATGCAAGCAGCCCGGGTCTCGCTGGCGCTCTTCGGAATGGCCGCGTTCGCCGCGTCCCCCTCTGCGCCGGCCGTCGAGGCAATCCCCGAGGCGTCCGGTTGGCGCGGGTTTTTGCTCGTCGGGGCGGGCTACACCGAAGTCGAAAGCAACCTGGTGGCTGGCAACAGGCTCATCGAGGTCGGGCGCAATACCATCGCGTCGGTCGACGACCCGCCGCAAAGCGACGACACATTTCACGCCGTCTTCACGGGCGAAGTCAGTTACACGTTCGCGAACCAGTGGCAGGCGTTCTTTGGCACCGCACTCGAAGATGCTCTGACGCTCGATGCCGTGACCCAGCTCGGGATCCGCAAGGACCTGGGCTCGGCCGGCGCCCTTCAGGCCGGCCTGCAGTTCGGCAGCATCCCGACGGAAGTCTGGTAGGATCCCTATGCCGAGGGCGTGGCGCGCCAGGTGACGGACCGCGACACCCAGGGCCTGCGGTTCCAGTGGGATCGGATCCTCGGCTCCGCCTTCGAGCTCACGCTGTCCTATCGCGACATCGAAGTTGACACCGAGCGGAGTGGCCAGGGGGTGCTGAGCGTGCCCTGCGATTTTGCCTGCCAGGATTTGCTGCGGCGCGACGGTGAGCAGGTCTTCGGCGAACTGTCGTACCTGATGCGGCTGGGCGCCGGACGCAACCACCTGCTGCGGCCCTCGTTCCGCTACACGAGCCACGACCTCGACGGCGACGCAATGGCCGGCGAGAGCACGCTGTTCCAGCTGAGTTACGTCTATGCGACCGCGGGGTATACCCTGGTCACGAACGTCGCCGCGGGCAGCCGCGACCACGACACCGCGAACCCCATCTTCGGCGCGAAGACGGACTCGGACCGGCTGGTCGCCGACGCGACCCTGCTGTACCGGCTGCCGTGCGGCGACGGCCGCTGGCAGCTTGTCGGCAATGCCCTTTGGGGCGAAGATGATTCCGACGTCGAATTCCACGATAGCAACGCTTTCAGTTTCAGCATCGGCGCGATGTATCGGTTCGGGCGCCGCTGATGCGCAGGTTTACCCACGGAGGTCACGAGTCATGAAGTTTCGAATGAACAGGCCGGCATGGGCGGCGCTCGCCATCGGCATGCTGGCGGCGGTCCAGGCCCATGCCCAGAACTCAGTCGTCTTCGGCCGCATCACGCACGTACGCCAGGTGCAGGTCGAGGACCAGGGTTCGCGCGCGGCGGGCACACTGGTCGGTGGCGCGCTCGGCGTCGCTTCCGGCTCCGGCCAGTCGCGCAGCAACCGCGCGCTCCGGGGCATGGGCGGTGCCGCGGTCGGCAGTCGCGCGGCGGGCGCGATGTCGCGCAGCACAGCCTTCGAGTACACCGTGCTGGTCGACGGCACGTCCACGGTACGCATGGTGACCGACACCGCGGGCCTGCGCGTCGGTGACTGCGTCGCGGTGGAACGCGGCTCGTTCAACAACCTGCGCATGGCGCCCGAGGAACGCTGCGACACGCGCGGCCCGGTGCCCGAGTCCGAGCGCGCCGAGTCGGAGGGTTGCATGCAGGCCAAGCAGCAACTCATCGACGCGGCGACGGATGCGGACTTCGATCGCGCCGAGCGCCGCATGCGGCTGCTCTGCGACCACTAGGAAGTGACTTGATCAGCCGCCGCGGCGCAGGCCGCGGCGGCCGATCCCGCTGACCGGGATCGCAATTTCGCTTTCGTGGCCGGGGCGTGCAATCGCACCCCAGGCCTGCCCGAACACGACCTCGTAGCTCGCCGGCAGCATTCCCTCGCTTCGGTACGTCTCGTACGCCCGTTCCATCGCGCGCAACCGGCCGCGGCCGGTGAGGCCGCGCGCGCGCGTCGTTGCCGCGCCTTGCGCGCCGGTCGCGCGAAGGTCGCGCAGCAGCGCAACGGCGTCCGGATAGGTGAGCGTGAAGCGGCTGACGTCGAGCACCGGCTCCGCGAGCCCGGCGCGCACGAGGCCGTCCCCGAGGTCGTGCATGTCGGTGAATGGGTGCAGCGCAGCGTCAGGGTCAGCCGCCCGCCAGGCCGTGCGCAGCTCGACCAGCGTGTCCGGGCCGAAGGTGGTGAACGTGAACAATCCGCGCGGCTTCACGACGCGCGCGACTTCCGCGAACACCGCGTCGAGGTCCTCGCACCAGGGCAGCAGCAGGTTGCTGAACACGAGGTCCACGCTCGCGTCCGGCAGCGGGATCGCCTCCGCGTCGGCGAGCACGCGCTCGATGCGCACCGCGCCGTCGCGGCGCGAGGTCTCCGCAAGCATGGCGGGCGAGGCGTCGAGCGCGATCACGCGGGCACCAGGCCAGCGCGCGGCGAGGGCCGCCGCGCCGTGGCCAGTGCCGCAACCGAGGTCGAGCACGGTGTCCGGGACGAAGGCGACCCACTCGAGGCGCCGCAGCATGTCCTCGCGCAGGCGTGTCGCGAGCACGGCGGACGGATCGCAACCAGCGCTCGCACGGTCCGCGTAACGGCGGATCGCGGCGCGATCGAGCAGGGGCGGTCTTGCGTCGCTCACGTTTTCGGGAGGCAGTCGGCGAGCGCAGCGACGAGTCCCTCGAGGTCTGCGTCGCGGTGGGCGGCGGAGAGCGCGACTCGCAGGCGCGAGCTGCCTTCCGGCACGGTCGGCGGGCGGATGGCCGCGACGAAAAAGCCGCGCTCGAGCAACCGCGCGCTCGCGGCCATGGCAACACCGGAATCGCCTATCACGACCGGCTGGATGGGCGTCGGCGAGTCCGCGAGCGGCAACCCGGCTTGCATGGCCAGCAGCCGGAACCGGCGGGTGAGCGCGGCGACGCGCGTGCGCCGCCAGGACTCGGCGATCGAGACGGCGAGTGCGGCGCGGGTCGCAGCCGCGACGGCGACCGGCAGGGCAGTCGTATAAATGTATGTGCGCGCGCGCTGGACGAGGGTCTCGACGAGGTCCGCATCGCCCGCAACGAAGGCGCCGAAGCTGCCGAAGGACTTGCCGAGCGTGCCGACCAGCGCCGGCACGTCCCCTGCGTCGAGCCCGAAGTGCTCGAGCGAGCCGCCGCCACGCGCGCCCAGCACCCCGAGTCCGTGCGCGTCGTCCACGGCGAGCAGCGCGCCGTGCTGCCTGCAGGCCGCGGCCAATGCCGGGAGCGGGGCGAGGTCGCCGTCCATGCTGAATACCCCGTCGGTGAGCACCAGCGCCGGCCCCGGCGTGCGTGCCGCGAGCTTTTCCTCGAGCGTCGCGGCATCGCCGTGCGGATACCAGGCGAGCTGGGCGCGCGCGATGCGCCCGGCGTCGATCAGCGAGGCGTGATTAAGCGCGTCGCCCAGCACGGCTCCGCCCTTCTTCACGAGCGCGGTGGCGAGGCCGAGGTTTGCCATGTAGCCGGTCGAAAACAGCAGCGCGCGCCCGCGGCCCGTGAATGCGGCCAGCTCCTCCTCGAGCGCCTCGTGCTCGCGCTGGTGGCCGCTGATGAGGTGCGAGGCGCGGGCGCCGACGCCGTGCTCGCGCGCCGCCGCCACGAACGCGTCGGTCACGCGCGGGTGCGCGGACAGGCCGAGATAGTCGTTGCTGCAGAAATCGATGCAGGGCCGCCCGCCGAGCTCGATCTCGGCCGTGTCGTGCGCGAGGCGGCGGACATTGCGTCTTCGGCGGCGCAGCCCTTGCTCGTCCAGGTCTGCGAGCACTGCCTCGAAAGCGAGCGGCGTGGCGTACACGGACTAGCTTCCGGTGGCGACGGCAGCAGCAGTAGCAGGCTCGGGACGGATGCCGAGCCGTCCGAAGAGCGCTAGGTCGCTCGCCGTGTCGGGATTGCCGGTGGTCAGGAGCTTCTCGCCGTAGAAGATGGAATTCGCGCCGGCGAGGAAGCAGAGTGCCTGCAGTTCGTCGCTCATCGTTTCTCGCCCGGCCGACAGGCGCACGTGCGAGCGCGGCATCAGGATGCGTGCGAGCGCGATCATGCGCACGAACTCGATCGGGTCCAGTGCAGGCGTGCCCGCAAGCGGCGTGCCGGGCACTTGCACGAGGTTGTTGATCGGCACGCTCTCCGGGTGCGGGTCGAGCGCCGAGAGCGTGTGCAGGAATGCGACCCGGTCTTCTGGTCGTTCGCCCATGCCGAGGATGCCGCCGCAGCAAACGTGGATGCCGGCTTCTCGCACGGCGGCGAGCGTGTCGAGGCGGTCCTGATACGTGCGTGTCGTGATGACCTCGCCGTAGAAGGCTTCGGAAGTGTCGAGGTTGTGGTTGTAGTAGTCGAGGCCGGCATCCTTGAGCCGCCTCGCCTGCGCGGGCGTCAGCATGCCGAGCGTCGCACAGGTCTCGAGCCCGAGCGCGGCGACGCCCTCGACCATGGCGGCGACCTTCTCGAGGTCGCGGTCCTTCGGGTTGCGCCAGGCCGCGCCCATGCAGAAGCGCGTGGCGCCAGCCGCACGCGCGGCGCGCGCGCGGGCGACGACGTCGCCGGCCTCCATGAGCGCCTCGCGCGCCAGCCCGGTGTCGTAGCGGATGCTCTGCGGACAGTAGGCGCAGTCTTCCGGGCAGGCGCCGGTCTTGATCGAGAGCAGCGTCGAGACCTGCACGGCGTTCGGGTCGAAGTGCCGGCGATGCAGCGACTGCGCGCGATGCATCAGGTCGCTGAATGACAGCGCATGCAGCGCCCGGACTTCCTCGAGCGTCCATGTGCTCCGCACCTCGCCGCCTGAGCCGTTGCCGTCCATCGCATTGCTCCCCGTTCCGGCCGGAAATCCGCCGCATGCCGAGCGCGCGGGCGGCGCAACGTGGCGCCGTGACGCAGTATTCGAACTCCCTGAAAGCCTGTCAACCGAGCCTGCTCCGCCAGGTTTACGGTGCGTCCAAGTCCCTGATCCACAAGCTCATAACGCCAACCTGCCTGCTCTGCCTGGAGCCCGGGCAGTCGCATGCGCTCGATTTGTGCCGCGAATGCGAAGAAGACCTACCGCGTACCGGCCGCGGTTGCGCAGTCTGTGCGGCGCCGGTTGCAGGCGCTTCGATCGCTTGCAGCGCCTGCCTCTCGCGGCGTCCGGCTTTCGACACCGTGCTTGCACCGTACCGCTACGAGTTCCCGCTCGTGGAGCTCGTCCATCGCCTCAAATACGGCGGCCAGGTCGCGGTCGCGAGAATTCTCGGCAATGTCCTGGCGCGGCGGCTCGCGGAGCGCGGCGTGCCCGCCGTCGAGGCACTCGTGCCCGTGCCGCTGCACGCCGCGCGCGAAGCGCGCCGGGGCTACAACCAGGCCGGCGAAGTTGCGCGCTTTGCCGGCGAGCTCCTGTCGCTACCGGTGCTGCGCGACCTCGCGACGCGCGTACGCGCGACCGAAGAGCAGGCGGCGCTGCCCGCGATCGTCCGGCGCATCAACGTGAGCGGCGCGTTCGCCGTGCGCGACGTGCCCGTGCCGGCCGCGGTCGCGATCGTGGACGACGTGCTCACGACCGGCTCGACCGCGGATGCGCTCGCGCGCGAACTCAAGCGCGCCGGCTGCCGGCGCGTGGAGGTCTGGGCAGTGGCGCGGGCGGCGCGAGCAACGGACGGCTACGCGCCGCGGTAGAGGAAATCCAGCGCAAGGCCGATGAACACGACCATGCCGACGAAGTGGTTGTTGTTGAAGGCCCGGAAGCAGGCCGCGGGCTCGCGATGCCGGATCAGCCAAAGCTCGTACGCGAAGAGAAGCGCGGCCGCGATCAGTCCGCCCCGGTACCAGGTGCCGAGCCCGGCTTCCTTGCCGACGAGAACCAGCGCAAACAGCATCATCGCCATCATGAGCGCGATGATGAACCGGTCGGCTTCGCCGAACAGGATCGCGGTCGACTTCACGCCGACGCGCAGATCGTCCTCGCGGTCGACCATCGCATACATCGTGTCGTAGACCGCAGCCCACAGAACCACGGCGGTCAGCAGCAGCCAGGCGATCTTCGGCACGTCGCCGGTCAGCGCCGCGAACGCCATCGGGATCGACCAGCCGAAGGCGACGCCGAGGTAGAATTGCGGCAGGTGGACGAAGCGCTTGAGCCAGGGATAAGTCACGGCGAGCAGGGCGCCCGCGACCGCAAACAGCTGCGCGTACGGATCGAGTTGCAGAGCGAGCCAGACGGCGACCAGGCCGAGCGCGACGAACAGGAACAGCGCCTCGGCCGGCGCGACTCGCCGCGCGGCGAGCGGCCGGTCCTGGGTACGGGCTACTTGAGGGTCAAAGTCGCGGTCGGCGTAGTCGTTGATGACGCAACCCGCCGAGCGCATGACGACGACGCCCGCGATGAACACCAGCAGGATGCTCGCCTCGGGCCGGCCCTTGCCCGCGATCCAGAGGCCCCAGAGTGCCGGCCACAGCAGCAGCCAGATGCCGATCGGCCGGTGCAGGCGCATGAGCCGCGCGTACTCGGCGAGCGTCTTGCCGAGGGCGCGGAGGAAATCGCGGGCGGGGCGCGGCTCGTACTCGGGCTTGTACGAGGGATCGCGCCTGCGGGCGATGTCGGGGTCGCTGCTCACGCGTGCGATTCGGGCAGGAATACTTCCTGCACCAGGAGTCGCTGCCCCTCGATCGCGAACCAGGAGCGGCGCGCCCACAGCGCCGCGGGCGGGTGGGGGCGCTCGCGGAGCGCGCGAAGGTAGAGGCGGTCGCCTGCGGCCAGGCGTGCGTACTCGAGCGGCCCGCGCTCGATGCCCGGAACGCTTGCAAGCCGTTCGCCGAGCGCCGCGCGGCCCAGCGTCGCGAGCCAGCCCTGGCGCGCGAGCATCGCCTGCGGGATCAGGGTCTGCGCAAATACCCAGGGCCGGCCATCGCAGGTGAGTTCGACCTCGCGCACGAAGGCGGCGGCAACCGGTGCGCCGAGCAGCACGGCGTCCTCGGCCGCGAGCGGCGCTTCGGCCTGCGAGACGATGACGAGGCCCGTCTCGCCCGCACAGCAGGCGCGCAGTCGCTCGGTCAGGAGGCCGGGCTCGCGCAACCAGTTCGCAGCCGCGCCGGGCGCGGCCGGGGTCCAGTCGTCGAGCCGCTCCGTCCAGTGCGGTGCCGGGTTGCCGTGGCTCTTCGCGGCGGGTTGTCCGTTCATACCTTTCCGTAGCGGGTCGAGCCACCGATCCAGCGGCGCTCGAGTGGCGCAATGTTATCCGCATGCGCGCGCATCATCACCTCGGCAGCGGACTGCACGCCCGGCAGCAGGTCAGCGTCGCGCATCAGGTCGGCGACCTTGAGTTGCAGGAGCCCGGCCTGCCGCGTACCGAGCAGCTCTCCCGGGCCGCGCAACTCCAGGTCGCGACGGGCGACCTCGAAGCCGTCATTCGTGCCGCGCAGCACCGCAAGCCGCTGCTTCGCGAGCGGCGACAGAGGTGCGTGCCACAGCAGCACGCAGCTCGACGCCTCGCTGCCGCGGCCGACGCGCCCGCGCAACTGGTGCAGCTGCGCGAGGCCCATGCGCTCGGCATTCTCTATCACCATGAGGCTCGCATTCGGCACGTCCACGCCGACCTCGATCACCGTGGTCGCCACCAGCAGCCCGATTCCGCCGGCCTTGAACTTCGCCATCGTCTTCTCGCGCGCGGCGGGCGGCATGCGGCCATGCACGATGCCGACCGCGACGTCGGGCAGGGCAGCGGCGAGCGCGGCGGCGGTGTCCTCGGCAGCCTGCGCCTCGAGCAGCTCCGACTGCTCGATGAGCGGGCAGACCCAGTAGGCTTGCCGGCTGGCCAGGCAGGCGCTGCGAATGCGGGCAACGACCTCGTCGCGGCGCGAGTCCGGCATCGCGACCGTCGCGACCGGCACTCGACCCGGTGGCAGCTCGTCGATCACGGACACGTCGAGGTCGGCGTAGGCCGTCATCGCGAGCGTGCGCGGAATCGGGGTCGCCGTCATGACGAGCTGGTGCGGATAGCGGCCCGCGATGCCTTTCTCGCGCAGGCGCATGCGCTGGTGCACGCCGAACCGGTGCTGCTCGTCGACGATGACGAGGGCGAGCCTGGCAAATCGCACCTCGTCCTGGAACAGCGCATGCGTGCCGATCGAGATTCCCGCGGTGCCGGCGGCGAGCGCGGCTTCCGCTTCGCGCCGCGCCTTCGCGGGCATGCGGCCTGTGAGCAGCAGCGGCGCGAGGCCGAGCGGTGCGAGCCAGCGCCGGAAATTCTGCGCGTGCTGCTCGGCAAGGAGCTCGGTCGGCGCCATGAGCGCCGCCTGGCCGCCCGTCTCGACCACGTCGGCTGCCGCGAGCGCGGCGACGATGGTCTTGCCCGAGCCCACGTCGCCCTGCACGAGGCGCAGCATCGGGTGCGGCGTCGCGACGTCGCGGCGCACTTCGGCGATCACGCGGCGCTGCGCAGCGGTGAGCGTGAAGCCGGTGCCCGCGAGCAGGCGCTTCGCGAGCGTGCCGCTCGCGGCAACCGGCCACGCGGGGTCGCGGCGGATGACGTTGCGCAGCCGACGGAGCGTCAACTGGTGCGCGAGCAGCTCCTCGAACGCCAGGCGGCGCTGCGCCGGGTGGCGGCCCGCTTCCAGCACGGCCAGCCGCGCGTCGGGCGGGGGCCGATGCACGTACCTCAGCGCTTCGAGCAGGCGCGGCAAGCCGAGCGCATGCTCGACTGCGGCCGGCAGGAAGTCCGGCAGCTCGCCGTCGCCCGCGGCGGCGAGCGCCTGCGCGGTCAGGTTGCGCAGGCGTCCCTGATGCAGTCCCTCGGTGACCGGGTAGATCGGCGTGAGCGCGTCCTTGACCGCCTGGGTATCCGGGGCGCCGGCGTCGCGGTATTCCGGGTGCACGATCTCGGGCCCATGCGTGCCGCGGCGCACTTCGCCGAAACATGCGAGGCGCACGCCGCGCGCGAGCTGTTGCTGCTGGGCGCCGCTGAAATGGAAAAAGCGCAGCGTCAGGAAGCCCGTGCCGTCGGCGAGGCGCACGAGCAGCGAGCGGCGTCCGCGGAACACTACCTCCGCGAGCTCGATCGTCCCCTGGACCGCCGCGCGCATGCCGGGGCGCAACGAACCTATCGCCACGACATGCGTGCGGTCTTCGTAGCGCGCCGGCAGGCAGAAGAGCAGGTCCGCAACGGTCTCGATGCCGAGCTTTGCGAGCCGCTTCGCGAGCGCGGGACCGACGCCCTTGAGCGCCGTGACCGGCCGGCGTTCGAGGGTCACGGTGTCCGCGCCGTCACGGCACCAGGATGCAGTCGACCTCGATCGCGGCGCCGCGCGGCAGCGCAGCGGCAGCGATCGTCACGCGCGCCGGATAGGGCTCGCTGAAGAACTCCTGCATGATCTTGTTGACCGTGGCGAAGTGGCCGAAGTCCACGAGATAGATCGTGACCTTCACGGCGGCCGCGAGGCTCGTGCCCGCCGCTTCCGCGACGGCGGCGAGGTTGGTGAACGCGCGCCGCGCCTCGGCTTCGACGCCGCCCTTGACCAGCTCCCCGCTCCCGGGGTCGAGCGCGATCTGCCCTGACAGGTACACGCTGCCGCCGGCGGCGATCGCCTGCGAGTAGGGACCGATCGCCTTGGGCGCGTTCGGCGTCTGGATGGTCTTTCGTGTCATGTCTGCCGCCTGCGGCCGGAAGGACCGACATTATGGGGCTTTTCCGGCGCGCGGACTCTTTCGCCGCCTGTGTCGGCTCCCTGACAGAACGGTCGGTCCGGCAGGACCAACATCGCTCCCGGATCAAACACCGATCCGAGGAGGAAGACCATGAAGACCAACCCGTACCGCAGCCATTCCGTCGCCGCCGCCCTGGCCGCCGCCGTGGTCACGACCGTGCTCGTGTCCACGTTGGTCGAATCGTTCGAACCGGCGCAGCTGTACCAGTTCAGCCGCAAGGCAGATCCGGAAATCGCCGTCGCGCCCGCACGCCGCCAGCCGGGCGACTCGACACAGGCCTGAGTCATGCGCGTAGCCGGCGCCCGGCCGGTTCCGGCCGGGCGCCGATGCGGCGGGAGGATTCCGTGAACGGGACGAGCCAGAGCCGATTCGAGCGTTGCCTTGCGCTGCTTGCGCCCGTGCGGGCCGGGGAGGGGCGCTGCGTCGCGATACTCTGGCTGCAGGCTTTTTCGCTGATGCTCGCCTGGTACATGATCCGCCCGGTGCGCGAGGCGCTGATCCTCACCGAGGGCGGTGCGGAGTTCCGCAGCTACGCGGTCGCCGTGCAGGCGCTGCTCCTGATCGCGATCGTGCCCGCCTACAGCGCCTGGGTCCGCCGCACGGACCCGCGGCGCATCTACGTGCTCGTCAATGCCTTCTTCGTGAGCCACCTGCTGTTTTTCTTTCTTGCCGGGCGCGCGGGCATGCCGCTCGGCTTCGTGTTCTTCGTGTGGGGGAGCCTTTTCAGCGTCATGGCCGTGACGCAGTTCTGGGCGTTCGCGACCGACCTCTTCAACGTGCGATCGGGGGAGCGCCTGTTCGGACTGATCGCGATCGGAATCTCGGGCGGCGCCTTCGCGGGCGCGCAGGCGGCGTCGCAGCTGTTCGAGGCAATCGGCCCGCACGGGCTCATGCTCGCCTCGGCCGGCGCGCTCACCATTGCGATCGCCCTGGGCGCGCGCGTGCGCGCGGCGATACCGCCATCGGCGCGGGGCGAGACCCGCGTGGGCGAAGCCGCGCCCGGGTGCGCCCAATGGCTCGGCGGGTTCGCGATAGTGGCGCGCAGCCGCTATCTCGTCGGCATCGCAGCACTCGTCGTGCTGCTCAACTGGATCACGTCCGCCGGCGACTTCCTGCTCTCGAGCTGGCTCGTCGACATCGCCGGGCGCGAGGCCCCCGGCGCCGAACAGGCATTCATCGGCCGCTTCATGGGCCGGTATTGCTCGACCGTGACGCTGGCCGGCTTCCTGATCCAGCTGCTGCTGGTCTCGCGCATCATCCAGTTCGCGGGGCTCGCGCGCGCGCTGCTGCTGACGCCGGTCGCCTTCGCCGCCGGCTACCTGCTGGTCGGGATCGTGCCGGCCTTCCTGCTGCTGCAATCAGTGCTCATCGTGCAGCGCAGCTTCGACTACTCCCTGCTCAATACGACGCGGAACGCGCTGCTGCTGCCGATGGGCCGCGACGCGAAGTACCAGGCGAAGACCGCGATCGACACCTTCTTCTATCGTGCCGGTGACCTACTGGCGACCGTGTCTATCCTCGCCGGCAACTGGCTGTTCGCCGATCCGCGCGCGCAGATCGTCTGGCTCGTCATCGTCCTGAGCCTCACGATGCTGCTGGTCGCCTGGCTCATCGGCCGCGAATACGCGCGTCGTGAGCGCGGAAGCTTCGACTCAGCGGCTGGCGGTGGCCTGCGCGGCGGCGCCGTGCTCGCTCAATAGCAGGTCCCGGCGCTTCAGGAGCGCATCGATTTGCCGGCGTTGCAGCCAGGGCCCGAGCGCGCGCTCGAGCGCGGCGCGATCCAGGGCTGCCAGGCGCGCGGCGAGGGCCGCCGGCAGCGTGACCGGCCGCTGGTACAGGAGTCGTGGCGCCTGCTGGCGCAGCGTGAACGCGCGCGAGTGGTCGATCAGCACGACGTCCCAGTCGCGCGTCAGCAGGAGATTTTCCTGCGTGCGGTCCGTGTTGTGGACCAGCAGGTCGAATACGTTCATGAGGTTGTATTGCGGGTCGACCGGACACCAGCCCGAAGGCACCCGGCCCGCCTCGATCATCTGGCGCGCGTTGATGGCGTCCTCGACCCAGAACTGCAGCGCGGCCTTCCGGCCATCGATCGTGCGCGGGACAGAAACCGGGACCATGCCGAGGCCGAGCAGCCGGTCGAGTTCGTAGGCTGCGATTTCGTACTCGAAGCGATCGCCCTCGTTGAGTGACCGCGTGGCATTGGAGGCGCCGAAGTCGGTCGACAGCTTCTTGAGCACGGCGTGCAGCTCGACGCCGTCCCGGCGCAGCGTCACCCGCTGCGGCTGGGTGATGCCGGCGGGCAGCTCCTCCATCCCGACGATGTCGGCATTCGCGAGCCAGCCCTCCAGCGCATCATCGTCGAGTCCGGCCGGGCGCGAGCCGACAGTGCGCGCCAACGGCTCGGGCGCGACCAGCTTGCCGGGCTCGCCGGCGTAGGCGGCGAGCGGCTTGCCGCCTTCGATGACGAGCGCGGAAGCCCTGCCGTGGTAAGCGCTCGTGAGCATCCCGGTGTCGAGCAGGATCACCCGCCCGTCAAATCGGCTCGTCACGCGTCGCGTCGGCGTCACGCTGTGGCCGACGACCACGCGCGCGGCGCCCAGCCTTGCGAGCGCGGCATCGAGGTTGTCGGCCTCGGTGAACGGGTTGCACAGCGCCTGGCCGCGGAACCAGGTCGGTCCCTCGGCCGTGAAGACGGCGGCGTTTGTCAGTGCGCGCAGTGCCGCGGAGTGTTCCGCCAGCCCGGCGCCCGCTAGCGCCTCGGGACGCTGCTGGAACTCGCCGGCATCCGGGTCCGCCAGTCCCGCGGCGAACTCCGGCCAGGCGCGTAGGTAGTCGCCGAGTTCGCGGTGGAGCAAACGATTGACATCGTCGAGCCCGAGTTCCGCGACCCGCGGCGGCAGGCCGCCGTGCGCAAAAGCGGTGTCGTTCACCACGAGGATGAAAGGCCGCGACAGGAGCCAGGCGCCGTAGCGGCCCTTCGGCGAAAACGCCTGCCGGTGCGCGAAGAAGCCGCGAGGATGGCGCGCATCGAAGGCCGAGCGCTCGGCACCGGGCTCGCGCGCGACGCGCTGCTGCCAGGCCGCCTCGCGCAGCGCATCGTCCGCGGTGCCGGCAAAGGCGGCGTACTCGCCGGCGCTCACGTAGCGCAGGTCGCCGGTCATGTTCATGACTTCGTGGTTGCCGAGCAGGACATGGACCGCACCGCCCGCGGCGCGTGCCTCGCGCTCGAGCCGCATGAGGAGGTCGAGCACGCGACGCGAGTCGGGCCCGCGGTCGACGAGGTCTCCCAGGCTGACCAGGTGCGTGTCGGCTCCGCTCCAGCGCAGCGCGTCGTCCACGATGGCCTGCGAGCGCAGCAATGCGACCAGCTCGTCGTAGGCGCCATGTACATCCGCGAAGGCGACTACGCGGCGCGCGCCCTCGACGCGATAAGGCGATTCTTCGGCCGCTGCGGCGAACGACGGGGCGGCGAGGACGAACGCCAGCAAGAGGGCCGCTGCGTACCGGCGCATGGGGCGTATCATGCACGCGTCAACGCGCATTCGAGAAGCAGGGCCCGGTATGACGACACTCGCCGGACGGATGATGCTGCAGCGCAGCCCCCTGTTCCGGAGCCTCGCGCCGCAGACCTTCGAGCGCATCGCGGTGCTCGCGACGCAGCGTGGCTGGCGCCGCGGTGAAGTCGTCTTCAGCCACGGTGATCCCGGGGACGCTTTGTTCGCGGTCGTCAGCGGCAAGATTCGCATCAGCACCGGCTCCGCCGCCGGACGCGAGATCTTCCTGAACATCATGGAGCCCGGGGACACCTTCGGCGAGATTGCACTGCTCGACGGCGGCCCGCGCACCGCGACTGCCGCTGCGATCGCCGCTGCGGAGCTCGTCTCGATCCGCCGCGCGCCGCTCTTCGAGTTGCTGGAGCGCGAGCCGAAGGTTGCGCTCGAGCTCCTGCGCCTTGCCGGCCAGCGGCTGCGCTGGACGAGTGGCCTGCTCGAGGACGTGGCGCTGCTCGATGCGCCGGCGCGGCTTGCCAAGCGGCTGCTCTCGCTGGGCGAGCTTCATGGCGAGGACGCACGCGAAGGACGGCGGATCCGCATCTCGCAGGAGGAGCTCGCGAGTTTCCTCGGCGTCTCGCGTCAGTCGGTCAACGAGCAGCTCCAGGTCTGGAAGGCAAAAGGCTGGATCGCGCTCGGCCGCGGCACCTGCACCGTGCGCGATGCCGCCGCGTTCAGGCACGCGATCAGCGCCGATCGATGATCACGATCGGGTCTTCCGCGCCGGAACCGTCGATGAGCGCCGTGTACGTAAACTGCGAATTCAAGTCGTAGGTCAGGGAGATTGTTACGACCACCTTGCCGCCCGCCGGAACCTCGAACCAGGAGACCGGAGGCTGACCCACGTTGACCACGAAAGGTGGCGGGGTCGCAGGGGACATGATCAGAAGTTTCCTGGTGCCAGCCTTGTTGTTGAACCTGAGCTTGCCGCCACGCTTCATGCGGCGAACACTCATGGTCTTGCCGTTGAGAGTATCGAGTTCGAGGTCGAGGTCACCATCTTCCAGCGGTTCCGACGGGTCGAATGGCATTTTCGTCTCCCCTGATCAGATCTTGTTTCGGATTTCGCCCAGTTCCGGCGCCGACTTCAGGAAGGCTTCGGGATAGCCGAGCTCGCGCGCGCGCCTGACCTCGGCGATGGCGCGCGCCTCGTTCCCGAGGCCCAGTTCGGCCAATCCCACGTAGTAGTGCACTTCGTTGTCGTCGTCGCCTTCGGCCAGGGCATTTTCGATGCACTGTCGGGCCCGGTCCCCATTCCGGAGCCGGGTCGAATAATACGCCGCCAACGCGTGATTGATCGCATTTTTCGGGTTGACGGACAACTCCCCTTCGACGAGGGCCAGTGCGCGGGCGTAAGCCTCCTTCGCCTCGTCCGCGCTGCCGCTGAAGCGCAGGGCATCGGCGAGATTGCCCCACAGCCGCTGGTCGGTGGGCGTCAGTTCGACAGACTTTCGGAACATCCCGGCTGCTTCCTCATAGCGGCCGCTGTAGTAGTAGCCGACCCCGGAGTTCGAGTAGCTGGAGCGATGCGGCTCGATGGCGAGCGAGCGCGAAAAGGCCTCGGCCGCCCGCGCGAAGTCGCCCGCGTTCAGGTACGCAGCGCCGAGGTTGTTGAGCGCGCCGGCGTTGTCGGGCTCGAGGTCCGCGGCCCGCTGGAAGGCCAGAATGGCGTCCTGCGGCCGCCCGAGCCGCAGCATCAGGGTGCCGTATTCCGTGTGCGAGGCTGCGTAGCGCGGCTGCACCATGATGGCGCGCTCGAGCGTCCGGCCGGATTCGTCCGGTTCGCCGCCATCGGCAAGCGCCCTCGCTAGGCCGATCAGCGCATCGGGCGACTCTGCCACGATCGCGAGTGCCGCCCGAAAAGCGGCTTCCGATTCCGCCACGTCGCCGGTCACGAGGCGCAGGTTCCCGACCGCTTCATGAACCTCGTAGGCGGAGGAATCCAGCGACTGTGCGCGGTCACAGGCGGCCTGTGCGGACGCGACATGCGCGGGCACACGCTCGAGCAGGTAGCGTTCGACCAGTGTCTGGCACAGCCCCGCCTGGGCGCGCGCGAACCCGGGTTGACCCGCGAGCGCGCGCCGGAAGAGCTGCTCCGCCGCCTCGAGGCTGCGCACACTCTTCGGCCGGCGCAGGTAGGAGAGTCCCTGCAAGTGGAGGTCGTAAGCGGCGATGTCGCCGCCGCCCGGCGGCGGCGCAACGGCGGCGTCGATCTGCAGCACGCGTTCGAGCTCGGCAAGCACGCGCGTGCCGATCTGGTCCTCGATCGTGAAGTAGTCGCCGGTCGACTCGTAGCTGTGAGACCAACGGTTCGCGCCGGTCGTCCGGTCGACGAGCGCGGCGTTGACGCGCACGCGGCCCCCCTGGCGGCGCACGCTCCCCTCGACGACGTAGCGAACGCCGAGGGCGTCCGCGATCGTGCGCACGTCAATATCCGTGCCCTTGTACGCGAATGCCGAGCGCCGCGCCGCGACACGCAGGCCCGGGACGCGCGAGAGCCGGTGCAGCAGCTCCTCGGCGAGGCCGTCGCCCAGGTATTCGTTCGTGCCGTCGCCCGTCATGTTCACGAATGGGAGGACCGCAAGGGTGTTCGCGCCGGCAGCCGGCGCCTTTTCGCCGAGCAACGCGCCGAGGTTCCTGCCGGTCGCGGGCACCGGGATTTCGCGCCAGAAGAGCCCGAGGCCGAGCGCGATGCCGACCGCAACGCCGACCAGAACGCCTCTCAGGACGCGCCGCGAGGCGAATGCAAATACCACGGCCGCGATGCGCCCGCCGATTCCGGGCGGTGAAGGCGGCAGCACCTCGAACGTGCGCACCGGCTCCGCGATGTTCTTGACCTGGCGCGTGCCCGCGGCGACGTAGCGCGCCGCGACCTTGGCGTGCACCTGGTCGCGCACCAGCCCGGAGATCAGGATCCCGCCCGGCCTTGCGAGCGCCTGCAGGCGCGCGGCGACGTTGACCGTGTCGCCGAATACGCCGGACTGCTCCTCGAGCACATCGCCGAGCGTGATGCCGATGCGGAGCATCATCTGCCGCTCGCTGCGAACGCCGGCGTTCTCTGCCGCGATCCGCTCCTGGATCGCGAGCGCCGCCGCGACGGCGTTCACCGCGCTGTGGAACTCCGCCATCAGGCTGTCGCCGACGCTGCCGAACTCGCGCCCGCCGAAGCCGGAAACCTGCTCGTCGAAGATTGCACGGCGGGACTTGAGTGCCGCGAGCGTGCCGGGCTCGTCGGCCGCCATCAGCCGGCTGTACTCGACGACGTCGGCCGCGAGGATCGCGGCGATGATGCGCCTGTCTTTTTGCATGGCCCCCGCCCCGGATCGAGTATAACGCCGTCGCGGGTGCGCGCCCCCGGACCTCAGGCGAGGCTGCGTTCGACCTTCATGACGTCCGGCATGCCGCGGATCGCGCGGATCAGGCGCGCGAGGTGCGCGCGGTCCTTGACCTGGATCTCGAACAGGATCGTCGAGTGGTCGCCCTGCGAGGAATCCACGTTGACGTGGCTGATGTTGCTCTGTTCGCCGGCGATGCGGGTCGCGATTTCGGCCAGGATGCCCATGCGGTTTCTCGCCTCGACCAGCAGGCCCGAGCTGAACAAGTGCTGCTGGTCCTTCTGCCAGACGGCGGAGATCCACTTGTCCGGCTGCCTGCCGAATGCGGCGACGTTCGAGCAGCTGTCGCGGTGGACGACGACGCCACGCCCGCTGGACAGGTATGCGACGACCGCGTCGTAGGGAATCGGGAAGCAGCAGCGTGCGTAGCTGACGACCAGTCCCTCGGTGCCGGCGATCGCGAGCGGCTGCGCGGTCGCGGCATCGGGCCGCGTGTCGTCGTCGGGCAGGAGCCGGCGCGCGACCAGTCGCGCGAGGCGCTCGCCGAGGCCGATCTTCTCGAGCAGCTCCTGGCCGTCCCTGAGCGACAGCGAGCAGGCGACTTCGTCGAGCCGGCCCGCGGGCAGCTTCCTGGCGGTCAGCTCGAACTCCTCGAGTGCCTGGTTCAGCATGCGGCCGCCGAGCTCGGCCGCTTCGCCTTTCTTGAGGTTCTTGAGGTACTGGCGGATCGAGGAACGCGCCTTTGCGGTCGCGACGAAGCTCGCCCAGGTGGGGTTCGGCTGCGCGCCCTTGGCGGTGACGATCTCCACCGTCTGGCCGTTGCGCAGCACGGTCCTGAGCGGCACGAGGCGGCGGTCCACCTTCGCGGCGACGCAGCGCTGGCCGACACCGGTGTGCACGGCATAGGCGAAATCGACGCAGGTCGAGCCGCGCGGCAGCCGCATGATGTCACCCTTGGGCGTGAACACGTAGACCTTGTCCGGGAACAGGTCGACCTTGACGCTCTCCACCAGCTCCTCGGCCGAGCCCTCGTGCAGGTCCACCACGCCCTGCAGCCACTCACGGGCGCGCGCCTGCTGCGTCTCACCGTCCTTCTCGCCGGTCTTGTACTGCCAGTGCGCCGCGATCCCGGATTCGGCCATGCGGTGCATGTCCTCGGTGCGGATCTGCACCTCGATCGGCGTGCCGTTCGGACCGAACAGCGACGTGTGCAGCGACTGGTAGCCGTTGACGCGCGGAATCGCGATGTAATCCTTGAAGCGCCCCGGCATCGGCCGGTACAGGCCGTGCACGAGGCCGAGCGAGCGGTAGCACTCGTCGACGCTGCCCACGATGATGCGGAGGCCGAACATGTCGACCACCTGCGACAGCGACAGGTGCTTGCGCCGCATCTTCACGTAGACGCTGTACAGGTGCTTCTCGCGCGCGTCGACCCTGCCGTTGACGCCGGCGTCGGCGAACGACTTGCGCACCGCCTTGACGATCTTGGGCAGGAACTCGCGCTGGTTGCCGCGCGCGCGCTTCAGTTCGCGCTCGATGATGCGGTAGCGTTGCGGGTAGAGCGTCCGGAAGCCGATCTCTTCCAGCTCGATCTTGACCGAGTGGATGCCGAGGCGGTTTGCGATCGGCGCGTAGATGTCGAGGGTCTCGCGAGCAACCGCGCGGCGTTTCTCGGGCGGCATCGCCGCGAGCGTGCGCATGTTGTGCGTCCGGTCCGCGAGCTTGACCATGATCACGCGGATGTCGCGCACCATCGCGAGCAGCATCTTGCGGAAGCTCTCGGCCTGCGCCTCCTTGCGGCTCTTGAACTGGATCTGGTCGAGCTTGGTGACGCCGTCGACGATCTCGGCGACCTCCTTGCCGAACTTCTGTTCGACCTCGGCCATCGAGGAGGGCGTGTCCTCCACCACGTCGTGCAGGATCGCGGCCTGCAGCGTCGCGCCGTCGAGGTGAAGGTCCGCCAGGATGTCGGCGACGGCGACCGGATGCGTGATGAATGCCTCGCCGGAGCGGCGCTTCTGGCCCTTGTGCGCGGTCTCGGCGTAGTCGAATGCCTCGCGCACCCGCTCGACCTGGTCGGGCGGCAGGTAGGCCTCGATCTTGGTGACGAGCTGCGCGATCCCGGGAGCGCGTCTTCCGCCCGGCAGCAGCCCGAGGATGGAAGACGCGTAGTTCATCGCACGCTCGTGCTCGCGGTCAGTCCCCCAGGCCGAGCTGCGGGGCGCGGAAATCGACGCCCAGGTCGAGCGGGTTCTCAGGAATGATCTCCTGCTCCGGCTCCGGGTCGGGCTCGGAAAGCAGGTCGATCGTGACCTTGCCTTCCGCGATCTCGCGCAGCGCCACCACCGTGGGCTTGTCGTTCTCCCAGTCGACGCGAGCCTCGGCCCCGTTCACGAGGCGGCGCGAGCGTTTGGCGGCGAGCAGGACCAGGTCGAACAGATTGTCGACCGAGGTCAGGCAGTCTTCGACGGTGATGCGGGCCATGGAAAAGACCGTGATTTCAGGGAATTGGACCGGAAATCATACCGCATCGGGCGGCGGAAATCGAAGCCGTTGGAGGGGTCAGACCCCTTGAAGCACAGCCGCTGGAGGGGTCAGACCCCTCCAGCGGCTGTGCTTCAAGGGGTCTGACCCCTCCGGCTCTTGCGGCCTCGCCGCTCGTTGCCCACCCGGGGCGACTGGGCAAAGGCATTCAGGTCTTCGGCCCGGCGCCCGGACGCCCGGCGGTCGTCGTGGTGGCTGTAGGTGCACTGGCAGGTATCGGGACGGGTGCATCCAGGGAGGGGGAGGAGGGGCGCCTCGCGCGACAGCCAGCGGCGATTCTTCCCGGAAACGGCCGCGTTGCAGGCCTGGGTACCCGGCTTGACCGATACCGCGTGCCAACGCCGGTCCGTTCCCTTGGTGTCCTTGCCTGTCATGGGTTCCGCCCTGTCCGGATGGCGCCATGCTAGCGAATCCCGTCGGGAAGGGAATCCGGCGCCCCGGGATTGTGATTCAGTTCGCGAGCAGCTCCTGCGTGATTGCCAACAGCTCCGGCCGCTCGCGGCGGCTGGCATCGCCCCGGCCGTCGAACACCGCCTCGAGCTCGGCAAGCGCCCGGTCAAAGTCGCGGTTGACGACCACGAAGTCGAACTCGCGCCAGTGCGACATTTCCAGTTCCGACTCACCCAGGCGGCGCGCAATCGCCTCGTCGCTGTCGCTGCCGCGCTTGCGCAGCCGCGCCTCGAGCTCGGCGCGCGACGGCGGCAGGATGAAAACCTGTACGGCATCGGGCAGGCGTTCACGCACCTGCTTCGCGCCCTGCCAGTCGATCTCGAGGATGAGGTCTCGGCCCGCGGCGAGCGCGGTTTCGACGACGCTCCTGCGCGTGCCGTACAGGTTCCCGAACACGCTCGCATGCTCGATGAACTCGCCGGCGCCGACCAGGCGCTCGAACTCCTTGCGCTCGATGAAGTGATAGTCCGTGCCGTTCACTTCCCCGGCCCGCGGCTTGCGGGTCGTGCAGGAGACCGAGAAGCCGACCCCAGGCCTGCGCCTCAACAGCGCCTGCAGCAGGCTGGTCTTGCCGGCGCCCGAAGGCGCCGCGATGACGTAGAGGTGACCGCGCTTCGACACGCGACGATTGTACCGGGCCGCAAACGAAGGGGACGCGCACCTTCATATTCGTGAAGGTGCGCGTCCCCTTCGTTACTATTCCGGGCAGCAGGAGGCGTGTGCATGCGTTTCACTCTGCCGCTGGTCGCCGACGAGCAGGACCTGGTCGGGCTGCGTGCCAGCCACCGCGACGAGGAGGTGTTCCTCTACCACACGCGAATCTCGCCGGAGTTTGCGCGGCGGCTGTTCCTGGTCTATGCGGACCGCATCAACGAGCTCGCCGACCACGCGGAGTGGTATCACCTGCTGAGCAACAACTGCACGATCAACATCATCCGCTACGCGAACAAGGCCGGCCGCAAGGGGAGCTTCAGCGTGAAGCACCTGCTGAACGGCCTGATCGACCAGTACATCTATGCTACGGGCGTCGTGGACACGTCGCTGCCGTTCGAGGAACTGCGCCGTCGCTCGCGCATCACCGCCGCGGCGCAGGCCGCCGAGGGCAGTCCCCTCTTTAGCGGTAGCGGCGGCTCAGCCAGTCGTCCGGTTTCGGGAATGCGGTGGCCTCTTCGCGCATCCACTGCCTGAGCGCGAGCACCATCGGCAGCTCCGCATAGGCGGTTGGGCAGACGAACCAGTACTTGAAGCGCGACGGCACGATCGTCTTGCTCGCGAGCACGAGATTGCCGTTGTCGAGGTCGTGGGCCGCGATCGACCAGCGTGCCGGCGCGTAGCCGAGCCCCTCGATCACCGCGGAAATCACGCTCACCGAATCGTCGATGATGGCGGGACCTGCGGGCCAGGGCGTGGGTGCCGCGCTCTTCTCGAAGCGCGACCAGGGCTCATCGCGCGCCTGCAGCATCGGGATCCCTTCGAGGCTGTCGCGCTCGTCGAGCGCGCCGAATTTCCTGAACAGCTTCGGCGAGGCGACGACCACCAGCCACTCGTCCATCAGGTGGTCGTACTCGAGGCCCGGCGTCACCGCCTCGCCGAGGCGGACCGCCGCGTGGAAGTCACTGCGCGCGAAATCGACCGCCTCGCGCGAGGTGTGCCAGTCGACCCGGATCTCCGGGAACCGCGTGTGCAGCCGGTGCAGCCTGGGCGTCACCCATTTCTGCAGCAGCGAGGCGAGCGTCGATATGTTGACGATGCCGCTCGCACGCTGCATGCGCGTCTCGCGCAGCGTCGCGACCAGCGCGTCGAGCCCGGACTGCACGCCCGGGAGCAGTTTCGCGCCCTCCGGCGTCAGCTCGACCTTGCGGCCGCTGCGGCGCAGCACCGGGATCTGCAGGTATTCCTCGAGCGCCTTGATCTGCTGGGAAACCGCGGCCGGCGTCACGTTCAGCGCATCCGCGGCCTCGGAAAACGACAGCCGCGTCGCCACCGCCTCGAACACGCGGAGGGCGTTGAGCGGCAGTCGTCCATAGGCGGAAGCGGGCACAAGTTTCCCTTAACGGAGCTTGAGTTATTGCGTTTGTTCGGGGGTCGTCGCGCGTTCAAAGTCTAGCCCGAACACGGGGCAAAAGGGCGCGGTGCCCGACGCTCCAAAGAGCATGAGGAGATAACGAAATGAACGCTCGCTTGCAGGGGTTTCTGAGCTTCCTGGACATGCTGGCCGAGGGCCAGCGACGCCAGGCGGAATTGGTCACCGGGCGGCGGTTCGAGGCGCCGGCGGGCCTTGCTCCCGTCCAGGCCGGCAACGTGGTCAAGTTTCCCTTAACCGGGCATCAGAAACCGCGTTTGTTTGCCGGCGACGGGAAGCCCACAGTCGCGACCAGGCACTGAGTCAACGAACCAAGGAGTCTGAAATGAACGCCTATTCGACAGTCCGCAACACCGGCTACGCCACGATTCTCGTGGCCGCACTCGCCGGGATCATCAGCAACGCACTCGAAGTCGACCAGAGGTTCGTCTACGAGCGCGACGTGCCGGAGGCGGCGGCGAGCGCCGTGCTGCCCGAGGTAGTGGTCAGCGCCACCCGGCTCGAGTGGTGAGCGCGCCCGAATGGGTGCCGGGCCACAGGCTCGCAGTCATTGCACGCCAGGCGTGCCGCCCTCCCTCCCCTCCGGCGCACGCGACAATGACTGCGAACCTGTGGCCCGGCACACCCACTGCCTGATGGGCCGGATCGCGCCCGGCTACGAATCCTGATCCGCAATTTGTCAAATCAGGCCCGCTGATCCGGCTGCGGTAGCGTCGGAGATTGCAAGAAATAAGGCGAAAGACCATGCTCTTGGCGTTGTCGCTGCCAGGAGCATGCCCGTGACGCCCCATCTGAACCGCTTCCTCGCGCTACGCATACGCCGCGCCCTGCGCACACCCATTGGGTTGGCCGGAGTGATCCTGCCGGTCCTCGTGCTCGCCGCGGATATCGTCGGCACTCCCGGGCCCGACGTCCTCGAAGGCACCACGGAAGCCGACACGATCGACGGGCTGGGCGGTGCCGACGTGATGATGGGCCTGCCCGGCAACGACACCTACGTCGTCAACCAGGCAGACGATGAAGTCCTCGAGAGTGTGGGCGACGGGACGGACACGGTCCGCGCCTCGGCGAGCTACACCTTGCCGATCAATGTCGAGAACCTCACGCTTGCGGGCGCCGCCGCGATCAACGGCATCGGCAACAACCTCAACAACCGGCTCACCGGCAACGGGGCCGCCAATACGCTGGACGGGCGCGGCGGCGCGGACCGGATGTTCGGCCGCGGCGGAAACGACATCTATGTCTTGAATTCGGTCAATGACGTCGTGAACGAGTCGGCGAATGCCGGTACTGACACGGTGCGTTCCACCGTGGCCTACACATTGCCCGACAACGTCGAGAACCTGACTCTGATCGGCACCCGCGCGGTCAATGGCACCGGCAACGAGCTCGAGAACTCGCTGCGCGGCAATACCGCGGCCAACACGCTGGACGGTTTGGCGGGCAACGACACGCTGGGAGGCAGCGGCGGCAACGACACGATGATTGGCGGCCCCGGCAACGACCAGCTTTCCGGCGGCCCGGGCCAGGATGACTTCCGGTTCACCGAGCAGCCCGACGCCGCCACGAACCAGGACCGCATCGTGGACTTCAATCCTGCGGACGACACGATCAGCCTGATCGGGGAGGCGTTCACCGCATTGTCGCAAGCCGGCACGCTGGCGGCGTCGGCCTTCCAGAACGGAATCGCCGCGAGCGGCGCCGACGTCCGGGTCCTCTATGATGCGGCCACTGGCATCCTGCGCTACGACGCCGACGGCTCTGGGGCGACGGCAGCCGTACGATTCGCGACGCTCACGACCAAGCCCGTGGTGACAAACGCCGACTTCGTGGTGGTGGATCCCGTCAACGTGACGCCGGTGGACTACGTGGCCGACATCCAGGCGATATTCAGCAGCCGTTGTATTGAGTGCCACGCCGGCGCCAGCGCACCGCACGGCCTGCGGCTCAGCCCGGAAAACAGCTACGCGCGGCTCGTCAACGTCGCGAGCGAAGAGGTGCCGAGCCTGAAGCGCGTCAAGCCGCGTGACCCCGACAACAGCTACCTGATCCACAAGGTCGCGGGCACGCAGGCAGTCGGCGGTCGCATGCCGCTCAATCGCACGCCGCTCACCGAGGAGCAGATCGCGCTGATCCGCCGGTGGATCAGCGAGGGAGCGAATCCCTGAGGCGCTGAGGCAACGTGCGGGCGCGATGCGGTGCCGCGCCGCGCGCAAGCGGCTGATTGTTCGCGAAATAGATACTCATGTGACCAGGCTAGCTACAAAGCTGGCTACAGGAACCCTGCGCGGTTTGGCGCAATCAGTGAGCGGCCAGTTGTCTGGCCGACTCCAGCAATCCCTGCAGTACCGGCCGGGATATCGCCTCCGGAAATCCCGCGGGCAAGGCTCCGGCAATCGTATCCACGGCCTTAGGCGTGCGTGCGATCAGAGCTTCGATTTCCGCGTCCGCCCGTGAGGCAACACCACACCGCTTGGCTGTATGCAGCCAGTGTCGCCGCAGCATCCGCGACCAGTGGTAATGGAAGCTCTTCGTTCCGTGGACGGCCATCGCCATCTTCACCCTGCGCGGCGACAGCTGCCCGGCTTTCGTGCCCAGCACCGGGAAGGCGGAAAGCACGTCATATCGCGGTGTCAGCCGGAACCGTCCCTCCGATTCCAGGAAGATACTGAAGTTCTTGGCGTGCCCGTCGATGGCGCAGAGCATCCAGAACAGGACCTGGGTACGAAAAAAGTCCATGCGGTCGGCTTCGGCTTCAGCGGAACCCAGCAAGAGTTCCATGATCTGCTCGATGCCCGGACCGCCATCGGCTTCGTACTTGTTCTCGCGCGTGGTTGCAGTGACCTGACAGAAGTCCTCCTGCGGAATCCGCATGATCCAGGCGCGGTCGGCGGAGAACCGCCGGTCGAATCGCTCGACGACCAGCACCTTGTACCGGCCGAATCGTTCAATCGAGCAGTTGGCGATGGGAACGGCATAGGCGCGGAGTACCTGGGCACAGAGCCATTCGTTCTCCACGGAAAGGCTCATGTCGATGCCTTGCGGAAACACTCCGAGCGGCAGCTTGAGAATGTGAGTCGTGGGCGTGGCACCAAGCGGCCGCAACCATCGGCTGCCAACTCGCAGCAGGGCGGTTTTTTCCTGGGCGCCGGCAAGCGAGATGCGAAACCCGTCCCTGTCCGTTCGCCCCGGCGCATTGCGGGCTAAAGCATTGTCGAGTTCGCGTTCGACGCCGGCTTCATCGAGTCGATCGCAGTCGATGCGTCTGACGACGGGGCGCGAAGCGCCCTCGGGCAAGACCTGGATGGCGCCAATACAGTCGCGGCCGATCTCGGCGAGCAGGTCGAAAGATCGGGCGGAACGCGCCCCGAAGCGCTGCCGGAGGCGTTCGCGGATCGCGCGATTGTCGGGCAGCAAGTTGTCAAAGTAGTTCTCTACCGCGGCACCGCGATAGATCGTGGCGGAAGGGCCGAGCGGCATCGACAGGGAGATGGGGCGGGCAGCCCTCGACCGCAGCCATTCGTCGGCATAGCTGAACTGCTGGGGTTGTCGGGGGGCGGCAGTCCAGTGGCCGACCGGCAGACCGTTCATCCAGATAGACAGGGTATGGCTCGTCGCGGGTCGTGCCATGCCTCACCACTCCGTCGGCCGTTTGTCCCGGGTGCGTCTGTCCCGCAGCACGAGCTCCAGGTCCAGTGCGGCGAGCAACCGGTAGAGCGTGCCCATGGTGATGTCCGCGCCGCGCGTCTCGATGCTGGAGATCTGGCTCTGGCGCACGCCAACCCTGGAGCCGACCGTACCCTGGGTCAGCTGGCGCTTCTTGCGGCAGGCCCGGAGGATCTGGCCCACTTGGCGCGGAGTGCGGGCGACGTATTCCACGGAATATCTCCTTTTGCGGATATCGAGAAATTATCTAAAAATATAGATAAAGTCAATATATCTGGAAAAAGCGATACGTTGGCAAGGCCTCCAGTGCGGCGCGCACTGGCGCTGCACGCCAGCAACTGTCTGAGCCCCGTGGAGGGCAGGATCGTTACTTCAAGAGGGTGACGTGTCCCGACTTCGTATGTTTCGCGGTGCCGGACAGCACCAGCGTAGTCACCCCTCCATCCACCGAGCATGAGCTGACGACGGCATCCTGCAGTTCGACGCCATCGGTCGGTCCGCGCAGCGTCGCCTTCGGAAAGTGCTTGCCCCGGGCGCACATGCGGTCCGCCGACGCCCGTGTCGGCGACTCGCGCAGACGCACCGTCAGCTGTGCGACCGTGCCGTCGGCCGGCGCGGCAGCCACGTCAGCCTTTCCGTCCCCATCGAGATCGCCGGTGGCGACCCGGATCGGCTTGTGCGTGCGCTTGCCACTGGCCTGCCCGGTCGTCGCGTCTCGCGGCGCATTCCCGCCCGCCGCGTCGGCGGAAACGGAGGTCACCGACACGTCATTCTTCGTCGCCTCGCCGGCGCTCATGCTGGTGCTGCCGACGCTCGCCGGATTGCTCGCACCCCAGGAATACGAGGCGATCTCGATCGTCTGCTTGTGGTCCTTGCCAGCGGCCTCGCCCTCGATGCCTTCGATCTCGAGGAGGAAATCGCTTGCCGCGGTCGCGGATCCGGCCGCCACCGCGAGTCCCGCGCTCACCGCCATTGCCAGCCACTTCGATCCAGGCATCGCCGTCTCCCGGTTGAGTGAAACAGAGCCGAGGCTCACACACGGGCTCGCGAGCTTTCCGTGCGCCACGTCCGCTTTCCGGCATCCGGAAGTCGTCACTCGACGTTCTGTACCTGCTCGTGCGAGAAACAGGCAAGCCGTTGATCGTAAGAGTATTTCAATCTTTTCTACCCACGCCAGCTACACATCCAGCTACAGGGGCCCAGCGCGCGGTAGGGCGATTCACGTAGGCTCGACCGACATGCAGTTTTCTCACGACGCTGAATAAAAGTACTCAATGTCCTGAGTAAATGGCGTGCCGAATTCATTGCCGATAGTTCGGTTGATTGACCGATACGGAAACTCGCGTTCAGCCGACGCTTGAACTTGCGTTCAGCGGTAACGGCTCACGAGAAGTGTACTGAACTACGAAGCTCGACGGCCCCGATCGTTTCGCAGTACGTTGCGCAGCTCCAAGTTACGAACCCCGGAATAAGAGACGCCTCCGCGAGGGAGGCGTCGGGCGGGAGATGCTATCTCCGGCGGGGTTAGAACTGAGACTATACGTTCAGGCCACAATGGAGGCAACGGGGACTACATGTGATGCGCGTCGCAGCCTATGTGGATGGGTTCAACCTTGATTTCGGGTTGAAGGAAGCGGCACGATCTGGAAGGCGTTGATTCGCCCTCGGTAGCCGTCAGCCGTCCTTCATACCCTCACGGTACCCATCGGCAAAACGGCTCTGGCAATCGTCGCGACCGATTGGGGCTATGGGAGGTATGGGAGCAATGGGTGGAACGCAGTAGTTCTGTCCTTTCGCGTCACACCAGCCTTTCTGATACCCCGACACCCAGCACTGATCATTGTCACCCGCCATTGCGTTGGACCAGCACGCAATGAGTGCGACTACAGCTGCAGTTCGCGCAACCAGCTTCATGTGCATCCTCCCCGAATAGCGACAGCAGTCCTTATACGCCGCACCCACCCGCATCGTATCGCTACGCATGCCGAAGTGTGATATCCAGCACGTGGTTGATCTCGGCAGGCGGTCTATCGGATCGAGAGCACCAAATCGTGAATGGCCGCTGTTTTCCAGACAATCTTAGGACGTGCCATGGCTGCACCCCTTTCGAAGGCCGATATTGCAAGCAGGCAGCTTGACACTGCGATTGATCTTTACTTCAGCGGCGACTTGATTTCTGCTGTCACGCTCGCGGGCGCCGCAGACGAAATTCTCGGGAAGATGGTTCGAGGATTCGGTCAGAACTCATCGCTCGATGATGCAGTGGAACGAATGTGCGGCATGTACGAAGCGGCCTTCGGTGAACCCGCAGACCCTAAAGCGTTTGTGGACCTGCGAAATCGGGCACGTAACGAATTCAAGCACATTGCAAGCGCAATGGACTTCAGTGGTGATCTTGAGCGGGAGGCACATTCCATGATCAAACGTGCAATCGAGAATTGCAGAAAGTTGAGACTTGGCAACTTCGAGAGGTTTCGCCATTTTGAGCGTGAAATGGTGAGGAGAAGTCATGAACACAAGTAGGTCGCCGGACAACAGCCTGGAGCCGGCGCGGGATGGATAGAGTGCTCATCCCACGACTGTGTTGTGCTCGCGACACACTCGCAGGCCGTTAGGTCACTGCGTCGACGACCACCGTGCTTGTCAAGATCGATTGGGCGCATCTTTCTGATCGCAGTGACCACCGCTGGCAGGAGGCACTTGGCTTATACGCATACCTTCACCCGACCCGCGATAGATTGATTTACATCGGCAAGTGCGATTTCTCCACCGTCAGAAGTCGTTTCTACGGTAGACATAAGGAGCGTCTTTTCCATGACATCGAACGCGACTTGAGAATTGGAAGAGACCAAATTCGAGTACTGCACGGCCGGATGCTGTTGGGTGCAGGTCAGCGGCGATCCTCAGAGCTACTCTCTGACGTAGAAAGCTTGCTTATCTTGCGCTGGCAGCCGTACGGAAATATTCAGTCAATGCGCCGCAGAATTGCGAGACCGGAAATGCGAGTTCACTGCGTCGGTGACTGGCCGTTCAAGCGCTGGCGGTTTCATGATACCGACTGAAATCGCTGATCGCTGATCGCCTGATCGCTGACGCTGGATGCTCGTATATCGAGGTCACCCATGACTTCTGCCAATGAAGATGCCGCGGACATACGTGCTCGTCGCACCGAAAAACAGTGGCGCCATGAAGGGCGTGAACTAACCAGCACACATGCCTTTTGGGGCGCGCTCGTCGGGCTACATGGAGCTGTAGCGGGGTTGGCCGGCGTGCTCGTTGGGCAGAAGTCCTTTCCCGAGAGTGCCTTTATTGTTGTCGGCCTATTGTCATTGGCATCCATGTTTCTCCTTGCATTTCTGAACTCACTTTCGCGAAGAGCGGACAATCTGCGCGCAAAGTACTTTTCCGTCACAAGCCAGAAGCAATGGCCCGATGGGTTTCAAAAGGACAAAGAGGATCGCGTCTCTAAAACTGCCCAAGATCGTTACTCGTCTTGGCAAAAGCCGATTGAGTGGATCGTTATGATGCTGTTCTTGATGAACGCTCTAGTCTTTGGCGTTGCTATCATATGCAGGTCTTAGGCGCATTCGCCGAGCGTCTAGTTTCACGATCAACCGAGCTACTCGGAATCGGAAGGCGCGAAAAGTTGTAGCAAAGATGGTAGGGAGAGTCGCCATGGCTGAACGGAAAACAAGCCCATACCTTGCCGATGAATGGACCGTTCCTCAGCTTCTCATCGAACATCGAAATGTAGGAATTGCCAACGAGCCAATACGTGCTGAACTTCAAGGCGCCATACAAGCGAAACTCACCGACCAACTGGTAGCATCAATCGACAGGCATGAGCAAGCTGCGTCTCGGCTCTCCCGCCAGGTATTGATTCTGAACGTTGTATTGGGACTCTTTACGGTAGCTGGCACCGTGCTGACGATCATCGCATTCGTGCGCTGATCGAGAGTAAGACCAACTCAGGGAGACCCAGCAGATGAGATATGTCTATGCAGTTCTCGTGTTCGCAATGGTCGCGTTCCCGTTACGCGCCGAGGAATTCAATGTCATGGCGTATCGACTGACAGTGTTTGAGAACACCCAAAAGGCGTGCAAGGCGACGGTCCTTCTGAATCGCGAGACTGCCAATTCATTTGTTGAGGCATCAAATGCGTCACTGAGCGAAGTCTGCGAGTGTGCAGCGCTGTTGGTCGTTGCCAACAAGACCGATGATCAAATTGCTGCACTTGCTGCAGGCGACGAGCAGGTCGTCAAGCTCATGACAAATGAAGTGCGAGAGCGTTTTGTTCAATGTTTACGGATGCAGGATTAGCTGAGCATCTGGCGTTGCCGGCCGATGGTCCGCAGGATTTTCAATCCACAAGTGGCGAACGGGTCGGGCAAGGTCCGTCGGCGGTCAGTTCAGGCCAGCCTGAAGTCGGCTACGCGCACAGGCGTACTCCGACATGCGCGTTTGAATTTCCTATCCACCCGCTGGTCGTATACGAAATGCTACACCTCTTTGCCCCCACTCACAGCGAGCAGTTCCTCGCCCTTCTGAGCACTGGCCGTCGTGGCGCGATGCGAGGGCAGAGCTGAATGAGTTACCACTCGGCGCGGAAAAGTGGAGCAAGTAGTAGTGGATTCAGGTCACGCCGGCGCGGTGATTCTCGATGCGGCACGCGAGCCAGAGCTGCACTTCGGATTCCACCCAGCCCACGGCGCGCAACCCTATGCGCACCCGACTCGGGAACCGGCGTTCGGACTCCAGCTGGTAGATCATCGAGCGTCCGAGGCCGGTGACTTTACAGACTTGCGGTAGGCGCAGGATCTGCACGGCGGTTACTGGCGTGGAGAGTTGAACAGGCATGAACGCAATCTCGTGATGTGATTCCAGTTGCGCGTCGGCAAGTTGTTACGCGCATCAAGACTACCCTTCGCGGATGGACGATCACGAGGCCGGGACTGGGGGCAAAACTCGCCAATACCTGTGCAGCACGCGAACGGCTGCCGGTATGGGATGTGAGGTATTCGGGTGATTTGACGCGAGATGCAGGATAGGCCCGCGGCCGCTGTTGTTGAACGATCGTGGCCATGGTCGCCAGTCATTTCATCGCCGCTCGCGTGTCATCGGAGATGAAGGCTCGTCTCAAGACGCTGGCCGAACAGCGCCAGCTCAGCGAGTCGGCGCTGCTGAAGCGGCTGCTCGAGCTGACACTCGACGGTGCCGCAGAGCCGAAACTCGGCAACCCGGGCGGGGCTCGTAGGGTTACCCGGGTCGCGCGCCTGTATCTCCGCCTGCGGCCCGACGACCAGCTACTGCTGGGTGAGCGGGCTGCCGCCCGGGGCATGGCGGCCGCGACCTACGTTTCGGTGGTGGTGCGCGCGCACCTGCGGCAATTGACACCGCTTCCCAAGGACGAGCTGGTGGCGTTCAGGCGGTCGATTGCGGAGCTTGGGGCGATTGGTTGCAATCTCAATCAGATTGCCCGCACGGTGCAGCGTGGTGGCTCCGCAGCAGGTCCGCGACGGGAAGATGTAGCGGCCATGCTCAGGGTCTGTACCGCGCTACGAGACCATTTCAAGGCGACGCTGCTGGCGAACTTGCGCAGCTGGCAGGTCGGTTACGATTCGCCGGACCCGTAGTGACCAGACATCCAGGGTGGAAAGCGCGCTCACGCCCACTCGCAATCCGGCGCACCCTCATGTTCTCATTGCCGCTGTTTCCCCCGAGGTTCTGACTTGCCGACTCCCCCGCGGCCACAGCCTGTGTCATTGCGCGTCGAATTGCTGGACGTGGCGCCGCTCGTCTGGCGGCGCGTACTGGTGTCCAATCAATGGACGCTCGCGAGTCTGCATTCCTATCTGCAATGGGTCATGGGATGGACGGATTCGCACGCGCACGAGTTCCAGGTTGGCGCGAGCGTGGTGGCGCCGGACTGGTGGATCGATGAAATCGGCCTGGATGCGGATGCCAGCCACTATCGCGACGAGCGCCGCGTCTCTGTGGCCGCCGGCGTGTCGGAATTTGGTACCCGCGGCGAGTTCGAGTATCGCTATGACATGGGCGATGGCTGGCGGCATCGGATCGTCATCGAATCCCCGCCGCCTCCTGGAGCGACGCACGATCTGCGTCTCCCGCTATGCCTGGCCGGCGAGAACGCCTGTCCGCCGGAGGATGTCGGCGGCCCGCCTGGTTATGCGCAGTTTCTGGAAATCCTTGGCGACCCAAAACACGAGCAGCACGAGGACATGGTGCGGTGGATCGGCCGCGTGTTCGATCCGAAGGGCTTCGATCTGAACCGGATCAATCGTGATTGGAAGAGGGCGAAGACGCGCCGGCGCTGATCAGGTGGGCACTGCCTTGCGAGGCCGTCCGCCGAGCTTGCCGTTCACACGCGCTGCCTTCCGCTTTGCCATTGACGTGGAGCTGCCGCCGGACTTTCCCAGCCGCTGCGCCATCCAGCGCCGCGTGCCGAACACGCCTTCCATCAGCGCCGGCAGATAGAGGTCGGCATCGAGGCGCGGCCAGTGCAGCCCGAGACCGGTCGGACTGATCTCGATGTCGGCCAGATCGGCGGCCTTGGCGTCGGCGAGGTCTTGCGCAAGATTCACCGGTATTCCCAGATCGAGGCCATTGCTCAAACCAACCACAATGCGTGCACCGCGCCGATCAAAATGGGCGGACGTTGCACGCGGCTGTCCCTTCCGGCGCGCCTGCATGCGCTTCTCGGCTCGGCGAACGTCGATTTCAGTCAGACTCATGGATGCTCTCCCACCGGCTGCACAATTCGATCAGCTCTGCACCAAGCTGCTCCATCAGGCGTCGCAATTGCCGCATTGTGAACCCGTAGGATTCTCTCAGCGTCACCGGCCCCTCGGGGCAGTGCAGCTCGAATACCGCCTCGCGGTCTGCTCCGATCACGTGAACATGCTCGGGCAAATGATCGTTTGGATAGATCACCACCCGCAGGCCATCGAATCGCAGGACCGTCGGCATCAGGCTCCCTCCAATTCTACTAGAAACCCAAGCGGTTGGGAATAGAACGGTTAAGCTAGGTTTCGGTGCGTTGCCGCACCGCCTGCCTGATTGGGATTACTTTGCGCACTCCCCGTTCGGCATCCTGCAGCAACGCTGTCCACTGCCCGAGCGCCAGCCGGCGCTCCTCGAAATAGTCATGGCGATCGTAGGTACCTTCGACTCCGTGCAGCTTGTGACCCAGGCAACGTTCCGCCACCTCGCGCCGTACGCCAAGCGCCGCGAGGTGCGTGCGCGCCGTACGTCGGAGGTCGTGGAGGGTGAAGTCCGCCAATCCGTGCTTCACGCGCTTCAGGGCGACGTTCAGCGTATCGATGCCCATGTGGGGTACCCGCTCTCGCGGATCGCGGCGGCGCTTTGGAAAGACGTAATCGCTGCCTGCGGCAAGAGTGCGCAGGACGTTGAACCACTCGACCACAGCCGGCGCCAGGGGAATATCGAGACTTTCACCCGTCTTGGTGCGTGAAGCCGGCAGGTGCCAGACCGCGCCGGCCTGGGTCTCGCCGTCGAGGTCGAATTCCGCCCACCGGGCGCCGAGCAGTTCGCCCTTGCGCACGCACAGCGCCAGCAGCAGCCTGATCGCGAGCAGGTTGTCCTCACCGAAGTTCGGCGTCTCCCGGATCTTCTCGAACAGTTGCGCGAGTTCGTCAAAGCCGAGCGCCCGACTGCGCGGCCGTTCGATGCCGCCGGCATCGAGGCGCGGCGAAAAATCGGCCGCAGGGTTGTTCGGCACGATGCGACGGCGCACGCCGAAGGCGAAGATCCGCCGCGCGAAGCGCAGCAGATCATTCGCCGCAGTCGGCGCACGCCCCTTGAGTTCGTCCAGCAAGCAGGCTACATCCGCGGGCGTGACGTCGCGCGCCGCGACTCGGCCGAGTTTCGGCAGCAGGTAATTGTCGAGATATCGTCGAGGCACGGCGGGGTGTTTGAGCCCGCGCGCCTGGACTTCAGCGCGATACCAGTCCTCGCACAGCGCCTTGAACGACCCCTTCCGACGTTCCTCGTCCAGTGCTGCGCGCCGCACGCTCAGGGGATTCTGCTGCCTGTCGAGCAAGACGCGGGCCTGACGGGCCTCTACCCGCGCCTGGGCGAGCGACATGTCGGGATAGTTGCCGAGCGTGAGCCAATGCTCCCTGCCGGCGAATCGGTAGCGCAGCGTCCACGAGGCACCGTCGCGGGTCTGCTTGCGCAGGTACAGTCCATCGCCGTCGCTGAGCAATACCGGCTCGCCGGACCTGTGAGCCCGCTCGACCGCAAGCGCTGTGAGTTTCGCGCGTGCCATTTCGCCCCCTTGCTCGTCGAATCCCAGCTACGGATCTAGCTACAAATCAGCTACAGATCGAGCTACAAGACTACCTCAGACGAGAGTGGACGCCAGTGGACGAATCTGGTCAAAACCACCAGAAACTCAGAGACTTGACGCGCCTTTGGCGGAAATCTGCGGAAGCCGCCGGAAGCTATTCGACGTTCTGGATCTGCTCGCGCATCTGCTCGATCAGCACCTTGAGTTCGACCGCACGCCGCGTCGTCTCGACGTCCTGTGACTTCGACGAAAGCGTGTTCGCCTCGCGGTTGAATTCCTGCATCAGGAAGTCGAGCTTGCGGCCGACGGCGTCGCCGGAGGCGAACGTCGAGTCCAGCTCCGCGACATGACTGCGCAGGCGGTCGAGCTCCTCGGCGACGTCCATCTTCTGCACCAGCAGCAGGACTTCCTGCTCGAATCGATCGGCATTCACCTCGGCACCGAGTGTGGCGAGGCGCTCGGCGATCTTCGCGCGGATGCGTGCCTGCACGTCGGGCAGCCGCGCCGCGACCTGTTCCGCGATTGCCGCGACCTGGGCGCCGCGCGAGCGCAGCATCTCGGCGATGCGCGCGCCTTCCGCCGCACGCGAGGTGGTGAATGCGGTGAGCGCTTCGGCGAGCAGGTCCATGGCCGCGGCGGCGAGCGGCGCGGCGTCGCGATCGGCCTCCTTCACGACGCCCGGCCAGCGCAGGAGATCCACCGCGTCGATGCGCCCCGCGCCGCCGAGACGCTCGCTCACTGCCCTGGCCCGTTCGACGAGCCGGTCGAGCAGCGCCTCGTCGAGCGTCAGCTCGCGGCTGCCGGCGGCTGGCGTCCTGACATAAAACGATGCATCCACCTTGCCGCGCCTCGCAACCGCGCTGATGGCGCGGCGAAACTCGGCCTCGGATGCGCGAACCTCTTCCGGCAGGCGCAGCCCGACTTCGAGGAAGCGGTGATTGACGCTCCGGATCTCCCAGGCAAGCTGCCCGGCGGGGGTCGCCCGCTCCGCGCGCGCGAAGCCGGTCATGCTCCTCAACATCGGATGCGCGTTCCCGGGGTGCTTGAATGGCGGCTGATGTAAGCTTCACCGCAGTCTAGCAGGGGGCGGCGGTCCAGGGACCGCCGTGGCAGCGTGGCGATCGAATTCGCCGAACTCAGCCTGACCGGCGATCGCGATGACAATCAGGACCGCGCCTCCGTCGCAGTGGCCGAGGGCGCTTCGCTCATCGTGGTCATGGACGGCATGGGCGGCCACGCCTGGGGCGCGCGCGCGGCCGAGACCGGATGCAAGGTGATGCTCGAGCTGTTCCGCGCCGAGACCAAGCCGCTGTTCGATCCGCTCGGCTTCCTGCACCTCGCGCTCGGCCGTGCGCACGACGCGGTGGTTGCCATCGGCACCAAGCTCGCCGTCGACGTGCGCCCGCGCGCGACCTGCGCGGTGTGCATCGTGCAGCGTGGCGAGGCGTTCTGGGCACACATCGGCGACAGCCGCGTGTACCACCTGCGCGGTGGCACCGTCGTCGCGCGCACGCGCGACCACAGCCACGTCGAGCAACTGCTGCGCGAAGGGTCGATCCGCGAGGAGGAGATTCCCGGCCACCCGATGCGCAACTTCGTCGAGTGCTGCCTCGGCGGAGAGGCGATGCTGCCGGAAATGACGCTCTCGGGCCGGCAGCCGCTCGAGGACGGCGACGTCATCATGGCCTGCACCGACGGCGTCTGGTCGAACCTCAAGGACGCCGAGATCGCGGCGTTCCTCAAGCCGCATTGCGGCAACGGCAGCACGCACTCGGCGCTCGAGCAGCTGGTCGAGCGGGCAGTGGCAGCCTCCGCGCCGCACAGCGACAATGCCACGGCCGCCAGCATCGTCTGGCGCCACTGACCGGGCCACGGAGTTTCCCATGCGACCAGGCGGACGCGCAGCCGACGAACTGCGACCCGTGCGCTTCACGCGGCGCTTCACCGAGCACGCGGAAGGCTCGGTGCTGTGCGAGTTCGGCGGCACGCGCGTGCTGTGCACCGCGAGCGTCGAAAACGGCGTGCCGGGATTCCTGCGCAACAGCGGCAAGGGCTGGCTGACCGCGGAGTACGGCATGTTGCCGCGCGCGACGCACACGCGCAGCGCGCGCGAGGCGGCTCGCGGCCGGCAGGCCGGCCGCACCCAGGAGATCCAGAGGCTGATCGGCCGCTCGCTGCGGGCCTGTATCGACCTCGCCGCGATCGGCGAGCGCACCATCACGATCGACTGCGACGTGTTGCAGGCGGACGGCGGCACGCGCACGGCCGCCATCACCGGCGGCTACGTGGCGCTTGCCGACGCGGTCGACACGCTCATGGCACGCAAGCAGCTTGCCGGGAGTCCGCTGCACGGCCAGGTCGCCGCGGTGTCGGTGGGCATCGTCCAGGGCGTCCCGGTCATCGATCTCGAGTACGCCGAAGACGTCGACGCCGAGACCGACATGAACGTCGTGATGAACTCCGGTGGCGCCTTCATCGAGGTCCAGGGCACGGCCGAGGGCCACGCCTTCCGGCGCGAGGAGCTCGACGCGATGCTGAACCTCGCGGTCGCAGGCACCGCGCGGCTGTTCAGCCTGCAGTCCCAGGCGCGCGAATGAATGCGGGAAATGAAGGGGTCTGACGCCTCCGTTTCCCGCCGCATTCACGTACGCCGGGTCGTGCTCGCGACCGGCAATCCCGGGAAACTTCGCGAGATGAAGGCGATCCTCGCCGGCCACGGCCTCGAGGTCGTGGCGCAGTCCGAATTCAGCATCGAGCCACCGGAAGAGGACGGCGACAGTTACGTCGCAAACGCGCTCATCAAGGCGCGGAACGCCGCGATCGCATCCGGATTGCCGGCCATCGCGGACGATTCCGGGATCGAGGTGGATGCACTCGGCGGACGGCCCGGCCTCCGCTCGGCACGATACGCGGGGCCCGTGGCCGACAACGAGGCGAACAACGTCAAGCTGCTCGCCGAGCTTGCAGGTACGCCGGAGCCGCGACGCGGCGCGCGCTACCGATGCGCGATGGTATTCGTGCGCGGACCGGCGGATCCGTCGCCGGTCATCGCGGAAGCGCGCTGGGAAGGCCGCATCGGCCTCGCGCGCCGCGGGTCCGGCGGGTTCGGCTACGACCCGCTGTTTTTCGTCGCGGACCAGCCATTCACTGCGGCCGAGATGCCGGAGGCCGACAAGAATCGCGTCAGCCACCGCGGCCAGGCGCTCGTCGCGCTGGCGGAGAGGATGAAGTTGGCAGGGTGGTGAGCAAGCACGGAGGGGTCAGTCCCCTGGGTTGCAAAGCCGACCGAGGGGACTGACCCCGCTTGCGGCTTCACTCGACTTCGTTACTCGACGGTCTTGACGTATTCGCCGGGCTTGGGCTCGCCGTCGGGATAGAGCTTGTTGAAGAGGCGGAGCTGCTGCTCCGGATACTTCTTGACGGAGCTCTCGGCGGCGAGCGTCTCGATCGTCGTCCCCTCGGACGCCTTGACGATGCGCAGGCGATACGGCTCCGCGAGCGCGAACTCGTTGCCGCGCATGCGGCGGAACGTGTTCGCAGTCGACAGGAAGAAAGGATCGCCTGACGGGGCTTCCGTTCCCGAGCGGCTCGCGCCCTTGAACACCCACATCAGGTTTGCGTAGTAGATGATGACGTAGCGGACGTTGGCCGACTGGCCGAATGGCGACGGATCGCCGCGCACGATGCCGGTCCAGGCCTCGAGGCCGTTGATCTCGAGCACCTCGGTGCGCGCAAGGCGCTTGTTCGCCAGCCCGCGCAGTGCGAAATCGCGTGGATTCGTGAGGTCCGCCGGCGGAGACTGCGTGCGGATCTCGAGGTAGTGATCCTTCCGGGGCGCGACCGCGATGATTCGGTCCGCCTGGTTCATGATCTGCCAGCCCTGCGGGAAGGCGAGCGTGAACTGGAGGTCGGAGTGATAGAAGCGGTTCTCGCGCACCATGCCCTGGCGCGCGCTGGACCCGACGGGGAGCCCCTGGATCGCCTGCAAATAACCGTCCGTGTTCGACAGGTTGCCGGTCGCCGCGCTCGCATTTCGCCCGGACAGGGCGACCGCTTCCTTGAGACGCGTGTCATTGTCGGGGTGCGAGGCGAACACGCCGTGGTAGATCCGCGGCTCGCGCCCCTCGAGTCGCGCACGCTCGCGCTCGAAGGTGTCCTGGTCCTTCAGCGTCGAGATCACGTCGATCATCGCCTCGGCGTCGTAGCCCGCCTTCGCGAGGTAGCTGGCACCGAGCTGATCGGCTTCGAGTTCCGCATCGCGGCCGTAGCCGCTGATGATCACCTGGCCCGCCATGTTGGTGAGGTCGGCGAGCGCGGGCATGCCCGTGAAGATCGCGGTCGCGGCGCTTGCGATGCCCGAGAGCATGCCCTTGCGCTGCTGCTTCTTCATGTGCTCCGCCGCGATGTGGCCGATCTCGTGGCCCAGCACCGCGGCGAGATCCGCCTCGTTCTGGAAGTAGGGCAGGATGCCGCGCGAGATGTATACGTAGCCGCCCATGGTCGCGAAGGCGTTGACGTCATCCGTGTCGACGATCGTGAAGTGCCACTCGAGCTCGGGTCGCTCGCTGACCGCTGCGAGCTTTTCGCCGACGCGCTGGACGTAATCCTGCAGCTCCAGGTCCTGGTGCACACCCATCGACTGGGTGAACGCGATGTGCATCTTCTTTGCGGTCTGGACTTCCTTGCTGTCTTTCTGCGGCTTCTCGTCCGCGCGCGACGGCGGGGCGAGCGTTACCACGGCGCAGGCCGCGGCGACGGTGAGGCTGGCGAGGCGGGAGGCTATTCGACGCATGCAGGTCTCCAGTCCCGGCCCCAAGGGTACCGGTCCCGGGTTAGACGCGGGAAACCTGCGGAAGTTGACCGCCGGACGGCGGCGGCCCGATTGGCGCTTACTTCAGGCCGTACTTCTTGCGGAAGCGGTCCACACGGCCGCCAGAGTCGGCGATTTTCTGCTTGCCGGTGTAGAACGGGTGGCAATTGGAGCAGACCTCGACCTCGAGGTTCTCGCCGAGCGTCGAGCGCGTCTGGAAGGTGTTGCCGCAGCTGCAAGTCACCTTGATCTCGGTGTACTTGGGATGAATGCCTTCTTTCATTGCCGTGCTTCCCATGGCCACGCTGCGTGGGGGCGCGCAGTCTAAGGGTCAAGACCCGCACATTCAAGATGAGTACCCGCGACGCCTGGCTCGCCTTGTAAGTTGCCGGATTTACTGGAGATTTTTTCTTATCCACAAATTGTGTGGATAACTCTGTGGACTGCGGGGTGAACCTGGAACGGCCCATCGACCATTCCTGCATTTATGTCAGTTTGATTAATTTTTGAGCAGGCATTATTCCCTATATCGCTCAATGGGTTACTACATGGGACTTCACGCATCTTACTAACAAAGTCACCAAAGTCCCTAACTGGTACGAGGCGAAACGCTGCTGTGTACAACTCGCGGCAGCCGCAGCAACTCCCGGCGGCCAGACGACGGCCAGGTTGCCGGCCCTCGCGGGCGCGCATAACGTGCCTTGCGGCGCCTGCCGACCTCGACGGGTCGCTTGCCCAGCAGGGCGCGCTGGGCGAACGCGATGCGGCAGGAAAGCAAGCGTGGTACAAGCTCCAGGAGCGGAGTGGCCAATCGCAGGAATGGATATTCGGCCGCTCTTCACAGCGCTGGAGGATTCGCGCCGCGGTGAAGCGGCCGAAGCGGCGCTGGAACGGGCCGCCACCTCGCGCACCGGGGCACGATCGCCGGCCGCTGAACCGGCATCGGCCCAAAATCAGCCCGGCTTAAGCTCGCCCTCAGGACTCCCCCGCGGGGATCGCGAAGCATGGTCCCAGGCAAGAGGGGGGATTGAGCCATGCTGCGAGTCATCAGCCGCCGGTTTCGCATGCTGCCTCGCTTCGGGATGTCTCTCGAGTCCGGCGATCTATCCGGAGCATTGGGCGGAGTCGGCCCCCGGTCGAGGGCGGCGCTTGCCCGAGCATCGATGTCTTGTACGCAAATTCGGGCGAATCCCGGTGGAACCATGGCTCCGCAGGGCAGGAATTCATTTCGGCTCGCAGCCTCGCCCACATGCGTTCGGCTACCGCGAGGCCGACTGGATCCGCTTCCAGCGGCTAGCCCGCTGCCGGAACCGGGCCCTGCGTCCGAAGCACCGGACGCGACACCGGAGTTGCAGGCAGGAATTCGCCCATGAGGTCATTGAGAAATCGGAAACCGAGCTCGGTCGGCTGCAGCCACGTATCGTCGGCTTTGAGCAGTCCCCGTGCCTCGAGGCCGACCAGCGTCGGCCGGATGTCGTCCGCGCTCCAGCCGGTCGCGCCCTCGAAGTCCGCGAGCGCGAATCCCGACGTGAGCCGCAGCGCATTCAGCATGAACTCGAACGGCAGCTCTTCCGCCTGCACTTCACGGCGTGAGCCGATGCGACCGCCCGCCTCGAGGTAGGCGCGCGGCGAGCGCGGCTTTTCAGTGCGCACCACCTTGCCATCGACCGTGAGCTTGCCGTGCGCGCCGGCGCCGATGCCGAGGTAGTCGCCGAAGCGCCAGTAGTTCAGGTTGTGTCGGCATTGCCGGCCGGTTCGGGCGTACGCGGAGACTTCGTAATGAGCGAAGCCTGCGGCGGCGAGTCTCTGCTGGCAGTCGAGCTGCATTTGCCAGGCGAGGTCGTCGTCCGGCAGGGGCGGCGGCCGGTGGAAGAAGGTCGTGCCCGGCTCGAGCGTGAGCTGGTAGTGCGAAAGGTGCGCAGGGCGGAGCGCAATCGCGGCCTCGAGATCCGTGAGCGCGGATTCGCGTGTCTGCCCCGGCAATGCGTACATGAGATCGAGGTTGAAGTTCGCGATGCCCGCGTCGGCGAGCTCGGCGACCGCAGCGCTCGTCTCGGCGGGACCGTGGATGCGCCCGAGCGCGCGCAGCCGGTCCGCGTCAAAGGATTGCGCGCCCAGCGAGACGCGGTTGACGCCGGCCCGTGCGTAGCCGGCGAACCGCCCGTGCTCGATCGTGCCCGGATTCGCCTCCATCGTGATTTCCACGTCGGGCAGGATGGGCAACCGCGCGGCGAACCCGTCGAGCATTTCCGCGATCGCGCCGGCAGCGAATAGCGACGGTGTGCCGCCGCCGAGGAAGATGCTCGCCACGTGACGCCCGCGCGCGAGGTCGAGTTCGCGATCGAGATCGGCAAGCAGCGCCGCGACATATTCTCGCTCGGGCAAGGCGTCGGGGCGCACGTGCGAGTTGAAGTCGCAGTAGGGGCACTTGCGAACGCACCAGGGCAGGTGCACGTAAATCGCGAGCGGCGTGCTCATGCCTGCATTCTAGGCGCTGCGGCCGCCGCCAAGCCTTGATTCCTGCACTGCAGCATGACAGGCTGCGACGCAGGAAATCGATGACCAGCAGGAAGTTCCAGCTCACCAACGAGGCGACCGGCCGCAAGACCGAGCTCGCCGCCCTCAGGGGCTCCGTCGGCCCGGATGCGCTCGACATCAGCGCGTTGCAGAAGGACCAGGGGCTCTTCACCTATGACCCCGGCTTTCAGGCTACGGCGGCGACTTCGAGCGCCATCACCTATATCGACGGTGACGCCGGCGTACTGCTCTACCGCGGCTACCCGATCGAGCAGCTCGCGAGGTACAGCAGCTTCCTGGAAGTGTCCTACCTGCTGCAGAAAGGCGAGCTGCCGACATCGCGGGAACTCGGCGAGTTCAGCCGTTCGATCAGCCGCCACACGATGCTGAACGAGTGGATCCTGCGGCTCTACCGCGGCTTCCACCACGATGCGCACCCGATGGCGATGGTAGCGACGATCGTGGCTTCGCTCGCGGCTTTCTATCACGATACGACCGACATCTACGACGACCGGCACCGCGAGATCTTCTCGCACCGGATGATCGCCAAGCTGCCGACCATCGCCGCGGTGGCCTACAAGCACGCGCTTGGCCAGCCGGTCATCTACCCGCGCAATGACCTGCGCTACACGGCCAACATGCTGCACATGTTCTTCGCCGTGCCCTGCGAACCCTACGCCGTCGACCCGCTGCATTCGGAAGCGCTGGACCTGCTGTTCATACTCCACGCCGATCACGAGCAGAACGCCAGCACTTCGACGGTCCGGCTCGCCGGCAGCACGGGCTGCAATCCGTACACGGCGATGTCGGCGGGCGTTTCTGCGTTGTGGGGTCCGGCTCACGGTGGCGCGAACGAGGCAGTCGTCGACATGCTCGAGAAGATCGGCGACGTGAGCCGCGTGCCGGAGTTCCTGTCGAAGGTCAAGGACAGCAAGGGCGGCGTACGCCTCATGGGCTTCGGCCACCGCGTGTACAAGAACTTCGACCCGCGGGCGACCATCATCCGCGAGATGTGCCACAAGCTCCTGGAGCACCAGGGCCAGAGCGACAATCCGATGTTCGAACTCGCCCTGAAGCTCGAGGAAGTCGCGCTGAAGGACGAGTACTTCGTCAGTCGCAAGCTGTACCCGAACGTCGACTTCTATTCCGGCATCATCTATCGCGCGCTCGGCATCCCGAGGTCGATGTTCACGGTGATGTTCGCGATCGCCCGCAGCGCGGGCTGGGTCGCGCACTGGCAGGAGATGATCGCCGATCCCGAGATGAGGATCGCGCGCCCGCGCCAGCTCTATACCGGGGCGACGCGGCGGGACTATGTCCCGGTCAAGAAGCGCGGTTAGAGGGGACGTTCCCCGCCTTAAAAGGGGTCACTCCCCGATTTCGTCGGCCGAGGTCATGCCGTGACGATTTCGATCGAAATCGGGGAGTGACCCCTCTTTGTCGCCGCCCTCGGCTGCCAGCACCTCGACTTCGGCAATCGTCGCGCGACGCATCGGCTTGCCGTCCACCGGGCCGGGCGGCGCCTGGCGGATTCCGTCCTTCGGGAAAATCGTCGCATCGATGTCATGCCCGCCCGCTGCGAAGCGCAGGGCAGGGAAAGCCTCGATCTCGTCGCGCTGCGTCCGGAACCGGCGTTCCGCCACCTCGTGCGGGATGCCCCGGTCCAGGAGCCGTACCGCCACCGACTCCGGCGTGTCGGCGAACAGGTGCAGCGTGATGTCGTTGTGGGCCGTGGCCGTGCCCGAGAGCAGCGGGCCGACGAGTCGCGGCTCGAATTCCGACAGCAGGCGCATCGCCTCGAGCGCGACCTCGCGCTTTGCCGACAGCGAGCTCGCGTGCGCCTCCGGGTCGAACAGCCGATGGTGCTCGGCGAGCGCCTCCTCGATCTCGGTGTTCCGCGGGAGCACGGCGAGCTCGGTCACGCCGAAACGCTCGGCGGCCTTGCGCTTGGCGATGCCGTAGTCCTCGTGGCCATGCTCGATCATGAGCCGTGCCGCCTCGCGTGCGATGGCCAGGCGCATCATGTCGCCGCGTATCGAGCGTTTTGCCATCAGAAGATCGGCTCTTCGTAGGGCTGCGCGGCGGGCTCGCCTGTCCCGTCGTCCTCGCCGGTCGCGCCCCCGGGCAGGTGGTCGGCGAGGAAGTACTCGAACATCGGCGGTGAATCGTCGCCGAACGCACTGGCGGTCGGCGCGACGCGCGCGGTCACGACACCGTCCGGCATCGGCAGCCGGCGCTGCGGGACACCCGCGAGCGCCTCGCGCATGAAATAGATCCACATCGGCAGCGCAGTCCGCGATCCTTCCTCGTCGCGGCCGAGCGGGCGCTCCTGGTCGAATCCCACCCAGGCGGTCGCGACCAGGTCCGGGCTGAAGCCCGAGAACCAGGCGTCGCGCCCCTGCTGGGTCGTGCCGGTCTTGCCGGCGATGTCGTTGCGCCCGAGCGCGCGCGCGCGCTGGCCGGTGCCGCGCGTGATCACGTCGCGCAGCATGTCGGTGACGATCCAGGCGTTGGCTTCCGAGATTGCGCGTGGCGCGGTCTGCTCCGGCCCGGGCGGCAGGAGGCTCCCGCCGACGTCCGCGGCGCGCACGACGCCGCTGCCATCGTCGGGCACGACCGTGGGCGGGCCTCCCGCGAACGCCGGCGGCTCCGCCGGGCACAGCGGGCAGGCGACGGGCGCGTCGGTCTCCTCGAGCACCGAGCCGTCGGCGGCGAGGATCCGGTCGATCACGTGCGGCTTCACGAGCGAGCCGCCGTTTGCGAATACGGCGAAGCCGTTCGCCATCTCGAGCGGCGTGAGCTGTGCCGTGCCGAGCGCGGCCGTGAGGTCCGCGGGAATGTGCTCGGCGGGCAGGCCGAAGCGCTGCACGAATTCGCGCGCAAAGCCGACGCCGATCCGGCGCATGACGCGGATCGTGACCAGGTTGCGCGAGCGCGCGAGCGCGTCCCTGAGGCGCGTCGGGCCGTAGAACCGGCCCGAATCGTTGCCGGGCCGCCAGTCTTCCTGCTCGGGTTCCTCGCCCTCGACCACGGTCTCGGCGCCCTGCCCGATGCCGACCTCCGCGTCGGGTGCCTCGTACACCACCGGGGCATCGAGCACGACGGTCGCGGGCGTCAGCCCGGCCTCCAGCGCCGCGGAATAGACGAAGGGCTTGAACGACGAGCCGGGCTGGCGGCGCGCCTGCGTGACCCGGTTGAACTTCGAGGCGGCATAGTCGAACCCGCCCGAGAGCGCGACGATCGAGCCGTCGTGCGGATCGAGGGCGACGATTGCGCCCTGCGCCTCGGGCAGCTGCGCGAGCAGCGCCTCGCCCTCGCCCGTCGGCAGGACATACACGACGTCGCCGATGCGCATGACGTCGCGCGGCGACTTCGGCGTCACCTCGCCGGCCCGCGCCCAGCGGATGCCCTCCATGCCGAGGCGGTAGCGCAGGCCGCTGCGTGCCACCACGGTCGCTTCACTCGCCCCGGTGCGGACGACGACGGCCGGCACCAGGCCCCCGACCACCGGGCGGTCCTCGATGAGCGCCGCGAGGGACGCGTCGTCCTGGTCGCGGACTTCCACGCGTCCGGGCGGCCCGCGCCAGCCGTGGCGGCGGTCGTATTCGAGCACCGCGCTCCTGAGCGCGACGTCGGCGGCACGCTGCAGGCGGCTGTCGATCGTCGTCACGACCTGGAAGCCGTCCGAGTAGATACGTTCGCCAAACTTCTCGTACAGCGCGATCCGCACCATCTCGCCGACATACGGGGCATCCACCTGCACGCGCGGGCCGTGCAGGCCGCGCGCGACAGGCTTGTCCATGGCCGCCTGCCAGGCCGCCTCGTCCAGGAAGCCGAGCTCGCGCATGCGCCGCAGCACGTAACTCCTGCGATCGGTCGCCTCGGCGACGCTGGCCACCGGGTTCTGGCGCGATGGGGCCTGCAGGATGCCCGCGAGCAGCGCGGCCTCGGCGACATCCACTTCGCCGAGCTGCTTGCCGAAGTACGTCTCGGACGCTGCTGCGAAACCATAGGAGCGCTGGCCCAGGAACTGGGTGTTCACGAACAGCGTGAAGATCTCCTGCTTGGAAAGCTCGTTCTCGAGCGACAGGGCGAGGAACACCTCGCGCAGCTTCCTGCGCAGCTGCTTTTCCTTGGTGATGAGCGTCGTTCGCACGAGCTGCTGCGTCAGCGTGCTGCCGCCCTGCGTCGCCTGCATGGTGGTCGCGGCGACCAATACCGCGCGCGCGATGCCCTGCCAATCGACGCCCGGGTGCTCGAAGAAGCGGTCATCCTCCGCGGCGAGCACGGCCTGCACGACGACTTCCGGGATCTGCTCCCAGGTCACCGGCACGCGGCGCTGCTCGCCGAGCTGCGCGAGCAACTTGCCGTCGCGGCTGTACACGCGCAGCGGCACCTGCAGGCGAACGTCGCGCAGCACCGCGACGTCCGGCAGGGTCGGCTTCAGGTAGTAGTAAGTCGCCAGGAATGCCAGCCCCACGAGGCCGGCGATCGACACGATGACGGTGGCCGCGATGCGCAGGCGGCGGTGGAGGGGCGTGATCACCGGCAACGATTATGCATAGTAATGTCCGGCACTGCCGTGGCCGGGGGGTCGCCCGCCCGCGACGCTTGGACCGTGACGCCAAACACGGTCGGTCTTCCCGTTCGAGTGCAGCATCGCGATCGGATCCGGCTCCAGAGGCCCGTGGGCGCGAAAGGCCGGATACGAGCGGTCAGGGTCGGGGCGAAAGCCCCGGCCGCGGCCGTGGGTCCGGGAAACCGGGCCGATTTGCGAGTCGGGTCACGTTCAATTTAACAGTTGCTTGCTATATAGTTGGCCGCTAACTTGACCCAGAATAGCGATTGGCCGCGTAATAGCCTGACCTGAAAAGGAAATTTCTGTGCTCAAGCTGCCGAAAATCTCGCTGGGGCGAAGCTACTCGCCGCTGATCGGCCTGGACATCACGACGTCCTCGATCAAGTTGATCGAGCTCGCGCAGTCGGGCGGCCAGTACCGGGTCGAGGCCTACGCCGCTGAACCGACCCCGCACAACTCGATCAACGAGAAGGCCATCGTCGATGCCGCAGCCGTCGGCGACGCCATTCGCCGCGCGGTCAAGCGTTCCGGCGTGCGTGCCCGCGAGTGCGCGGTCGCGATCTCGGGCGATGCGGCCATCACCAAGGCCGTGCAGATGCCGAAGAACCTCTCGGACGCCGAGCTCGAACAGCAGATCGAGATGCAGGCGGACCAGTACATCCCCTTCCCGATGGAGGAGGTCAGCTACGACTTCCAGGTGCTCGGTGCCTCGGAGAAGGACCCGGACATGCGCGACGTGCTCCTGGTCGCCTCGCGCTCGGAGAACGTCGAGCAGCGCGTTGCGGCGGTGAATGCCTCCGGCCTGGTCGCGAAGTTGGTCGACGTCGAGGCCTTCGCGCTCGAGAACGCCTGCAAGCTGCTCACGCACCAGATGCCGGACGGCGGCCTCGACCGCACGATCGCGGTCGTCGACTTCGGCGCGAGCACCACGACCTTCAGCGTGCTCAAGAACCTCGTGGTCGTGTACACGCGCGACTTCGCCTTCGGCGGCCAGCAGCTGACCGAGGAGATCATGCGCACCTACGGGCTCTCCATGGAGGAGGCCGGCCGCGCCAAGAAGGAAGGCGGGCTGCCCTCGAACTACCAGCCCGAGGTGCTCGACCCGTTCATCGATGACATGACCCAGCAGGTCAGCCGCTCGCTCCAGTTCTACCTGGCGTCGGGCAGCGGCCGCAGCCAGCCGGAGCAGATCCTGATCTGCGGCGGCTGCGCCAACATCCCCGGCGTCGCGGACGTCATCGCGAGCCGCGTCGGCATCCCTGCCGAGCGCGGCGACCCGCTCGGGCAGATGAAGATTTCCTCGAAGGCCAAGGCCCTCGGGGTGACGCGGGACGCGACGGCCCTGCTGCTCGCGTGTGGTCTGGCACTGCGGAGTTTCGACGACGATGCCAAGTATTAACCTACTGCCCTGGCGGCAATCGCTCCGCCAGCGGCGCCGGAAGGAACTCCTGATCGGTATCGGCGCGGCCTTCGGCCTCGCCGCGCTGATCACCGTGCTCGCGCACTTTGCCGTGGGCTCGATGATCGACGCGCAGAACCGGCGGAACGACCTGCTGAAGGCCGAGATCGCGGAGCTCGACAAGGCGATCGAGCAGATCATCGCGCTCGAGGACCAGAAGGCGCGGATGATCTCGCGCATGGAGGTCATCGACCGGCTGCAGGCCAGCAGGCCGGAAGTCGTGAAGTTCTTCGACCAGGTGGTCTCGACGCTGCCCGAGGGCGTGTACCTGACGTCGGTCACCCAGAAGGGCAAGAAGATCGAGTTCAACGGCGTGGCGCAGTCGAGCACCCGCGTCTCGGCTTTCATGCGCAACATCGACGCCAGCGAGTCGCTGGTGTCGCCGGAGCTCAAGGTCATCCAGACCGGGTCCAATACCGGGCCCGGCGCCCAGTTCACCCTGTTCGCGTCCCAGCGTTCGGCGGCCGGCGAGGCCGAGGCTGACAAGGGCGGGAAACGCGTGACGCGCGTTTCGGAGGCGCGGAAATGACTTTCGTCGAACAGCTGAGGCAGCTCGACTTCAAGGACCTCGGCCGCTGGCCGTTCCTGTTCCGCGCGCTCGGCGTGCTGATCGTGCTGGTGCTCGTGACCCTGCTGCTCGTGTGGTACTTCGTGTGGGGCGAAAACGGCAACCGGCCCTTGCTGCTGCGCGCGCAGGCCGAGCAGAAGTCGCTGTGGGCGACCTTCGACGAGAAGCAGCGCAAGGCCGCGAACCTCGAGGCCTATCGCCAGCAGCTCGCGGAGATCGAGCGCACCTTCGGCGCGATGCTGCGCCAGCTGCCGGGCAAGACCGAAGTGCCCTCGCTGCTCGTCGACATCTCGCAGACCGGGCTCGCGGCGGGCCTCCAGGAGCGCCTGTTCCAGCCCGGCTCGGAGACCAAGATGGACTTCTATGCCGAGCTGCCGATCAAGATCCAGCTCACCGGCGGCTTCCACGAGTTCGGGCAGTTCGTCTCGGGCATCGCGGCGCTGCCGCGAATCGTGACGCTGCACGACATCGAAATCGGGCGCGGCGCGAAGTCGTCCGGCTCGCGCAAGGGCGCCCCGGCCCCGACCGACCAGTTGACGCTCAACCTCACGGCCAAGACTTACCGCTACCTGGATGAGAGCGAAACCGCCGCCGCTGCCGCGGCCGCTGACGACGACAAGGCCAAGGGCAAGAAGGGCGGCAAGACCCGGCGCGAACAGGAAAAGGGCACATGAGCGAGGGATTCATGCGCAAGATCCTCACGGTCGCCGGCATCGCCGCGACGCTCGGGCTCGCCGGCTGCGGCGATGGCCTCGATGACCTGCGTGCCGAGATCGACAAGGCCAAGCAGCGCCCCGGCGGCCGCATCCAGCCGCTGCCGGAAGTGCGCCCGTACGTGAGCCACGAATACCAGATGGCGGACCGCCGCTCGCCGTTCCTGCAGAGCCTCGCCGGGGAAAACCCGACCGGGCCGCGGCCGGACTCGCAGCGAGCGCGCGAATACCTCGAGCAGTTCCCGCTCGACACGCTGAGGATGGTCGGTACGCTGCGCCTCGGCGGCGGCAACTACGGCCTGGTCCAGACCAAGGACGGGCTGATCCACCGCGTGCTGCCGGGCAACCACCTGGGCCAGAACGACGGCCGGGTGATGGGCGTTTCCGACGCGAAGATCACGCTGATAGAAATCGTTCCTGATGGACTTGGCGGATACCTGGAGCGCCCCGCGGCTCTGGCCCTTGCCGACTGATATTCCGGGAGTAAGTCTGATGGCTGGCAACAACCGTACGACGGTGTGGAACATGGACACGGCACGAGGCTTCGTGCAGTGGCTCGGCGGCGCGCTGGCGATACTCGCCATCGCGTGGTCGCAGCTCGCTTCAGCCCAGGGCCCGGCCCGGCTGACGGCCGTTGAGGTGCTGCCGATGCAGGGCTCCACCCTGCAGGTCAGGCTGCGCATCGACGGCGCGGCGCCCCAGCCGCTGACCTTCACGATCGACCGGCCGGCGCGGCTCTCGGTCGACCTGCCGGACGTCGGGCTCGCGCTCGAGAACCGGCGCATCGACGTGGGCGCCGGCGGCGTGGACACGATCGTCGCCGCCGAGGCGACGGGCCGCACGCGCGTCGTGTTCAACCTGGATTCGCTGGTGCCTTACACCGCGGTTGCCGAGGGCGACAGCGTGCTGGTGACGCTGGGCGGCGCCCCGGCCGCCGCGCAGGCCTATCCTTCCGGCGCGCCTGCCCTGCAGCCGTCCGCGACCGCCGCGGGCCGCAGCATCACCGGCGTCGACTTCCGCCGCTCGCCCGAGGGCGCGGGCCGCGTGGTCGTGCAGTTGTCCGACGCGTCGACGCCTGCCAGCCTCAAGCAGGAAGGCAACCGCGTCATCGTCGACTTCACGGGCGTGACGCTGCCCGAGGATCTCATGAAGCGCTTCGACGTCGTGGACTTCGCGACACCGGTGACGATGTTCGACGCGACCCGCCTCGGCAACAACGCGCGCATCGTGGTGACCGCGAGCGGCGACTTCGAGCAGCTTGCCTACCAGACCGACAACCAGTACGTGGTCGAGGTCCGCCAGCGCCCGCGCGCGACGGCCGCGGTCGCCGAGAAGGACAAGGTGTTCACGGGCGAGCGCCTGACTCTCAACTTCCAGGACATCGAGGTTCGCCCGCTGCTGCAGCTGCTCGCCGACACCAGCGGCCAGAACATCGTCGTGTCCGATACCGTGCGCGGCCGCGTGACGCTGCGCCTGCAGAACGTCCCCTGGGACCAGGCGCTGGACATCGTCCTGCGCACCAAGGGCCTCGACATGCGCCGCAAGGACAACGTGATCCTGGTGGCGCCGCAGGCCGAGCTCGCGGCCCAGGAGAAGGCCGACCTCGAGGCGCAGAAGGACAGGCAGGAGCTCGCGCCCCTGCGCACCGAGTTCCTGACCGTCAACTACGCGAAGGCGTCGGACATCGCGCGCCTCGTGAAGTCGGGCGGCGGCGGCTCGCTGCTCTCGAGCCGAGGCAACGTGTCCGTGGACGAGCGCACCAACACGCTGCTCGTGCAGGACACGGCGGAGGCCCTCACGGCCATCCGCTCGATGGTCGCGACGCTCGACATCCCGGTCCGCCAGGTGCTGATCGAGTCGCGCATCGTGATCGTCGCCGACGACTTCAGCCGCGACCTCGGCGTCCGCGCCGGCTTCACGCGCGTTTCCGACGACGTGAAGGACCTGATGGCGATCAGCGGCAGCGCCCAGGCGACTGACACGATCATGGGCTCGGCGCTCGACAACCTGGCGAACAGCGGCTCGCCGTTCCCGGTCGAGGTGCCGTTCGGCCCGGCGTTCGAGCGATACAACGTCAACATGCCGGTCGCGAACCCGGCCGGCCGCATCGCGTTGTCGATCCTCGACTTCGACGACTTCCTGATCGACCTCGAGCTGTCGGCCGCCCAGAACGAGGGCCGCGGCGAGATCAAGTCGACCCCGCGCGTCATCACGGCGAACCAGCGCGAGGCGATCATCGAGCAAGGCGTCGAGATTCCGTACCAGGAGTCGGCATCCTCCGGCGCGACGACCACGCAGTTCAAGAAGGCGGTACTGTCGCTCAAAGTGACGCCGCAGATCACCCCGGACGACCGCGTGATCCTCGACCTGATCGTCAAGAAGGACAGCGTCGGCCAGCTCGTGCCGAGCGCCACCGGCGGCTTCGTGCCCTCGATCGATACGCGCAACATCCAGACCCAGGTGCTGGTCAAGGACGGCCAGACGGTCGTGCTGGGCGGCATCATGGAGACGGAGCGCCGTGATTCGGTCAAGAAGGTGCCGGGCCTCGGCGACGTGCCGGTCCTGGGCGGCCTGTTCCGCACCAAGAGCAAGACCAACAACCGCGACGAGCTCCTGATCTTCGTCACCCCGAAGATCCTGCGCGAGGGCTCCGTGATCGAGTGACGCCGCCTCGCGGCGGACCCCAAAACGGCCGCCCCCGGGCGGCCGTTTTTTTATGGTGCCGGTGCAGACATTCGAACATTTCGACGTTCCGGCGCATTCGGCCTTGAAGCGTTCTAAGATCGATATGTTCGAATGTCTGCACCGGCACGCATGCGCAGCATCTTCCTGATCGGGCCGATGGGCTCTGGCAAGACCGCCGTCGGGCGGGAGCTCGCACAGCGGCTCGGCCGGGCGTTCGTGGACAGCGACGCGGAGATCGAGTCGCGCACGGGTGTCGACATCGCGTACATCTTCGAGCGCGAGGGCGAGGAGGGTTTCCGTATCCGCGAGCGGGACGTGATCGACGCGCTGACGCAGCTGCCCGCGATCGTGCTCGCGACCGGCGGCGGAGCCGTGCTGTTGCCCGAGAACCGCGAGCGCCTCGCCGCCCGGGGCACGGTAGTCCTGCTCGACACCACCGTCGAGCGCCAGCTCGAGCGCACGCGCCGCAGCCGCCACCGCCCGCTGCTCATGGGCACCGACCGTCGCGCGCGGCTCGAGGAGCTGGCGAAGGTGCGCGACCCGCTGTACCGCGCCATCGCCGTCATCACGATCCGCACGGATGGCCGCGCCCCGACACTGGTCGCCGGCGAGATTGCGGGCGCGCTGGCCGATGCCGGGCTGGCCTGATGCAGCGCCTCGACGTCCGGCTCGGCAAGCGCAGTTACCCGATCCTCGTCGGGCCGGGGCTTCTCGGCTCGCAAGAGCTCCTCGCCGAGCATGCGGCGGCCGGGAAGCTCCTGGTCGTGACCGACGACGTCGTAGGCCCCCTGTGGCTGCCGCGTCTCGGGCAGGGCCTCGCCGGCCGCCCGTTCGAGACCTGCGTGCTGCCTGGCGGCGAGTCACAGAAGACCCTCGGCAACGTCGCCGTCATCATCGACGCCCTGGTTGCCGCGCGGCTCAACCGGGATGGCCTGGTGCTCGCGCTCGGCGGCGGGGTGATCGGCGACATCGCCGGCTTCGCCGCCGCGTCCTATCAGCGCGGCATCGCGATCGTGCAGCTGCCGACCACGCTGCTCGCGCAAGTGGACTCCTCCGTCGGCGGCAAGACCGGGGTCAACCACCCGGGGGGCAAGAACCTGATCGGCGCCTTTCACCAGCCGCACGCCGTGCTTGCCGACACCGACACGCTGTCGACGCTGCCGGACCGCGAGCTGCGCGCGGGACTGACCGAAGTGATCAAGGCGGCACTCGTGGCAGACGAACCGTTCTTTGCCTGGCTCGAAGCGCATCTCGAGCGCCTGCTGGCGAAGGACGCCGCGGCGCTCGCGGAGGCGATCCGCCGCGCCTGTGCCATCAAGGCGGCGATCGTCGCCGAGGACGAACGCGAGCACGGCCAGCGCGCACTCCTCAACCTCGGTCACACCTTCGGCCACGCGATCGAGGCCGGCGCCGGCTACGGCACCGTGCTGCATGGCGAGGCGGTTGCCGCCGGCCTCGTGCTCGCCGCGGAGCTCTCCGCGCGAACCGGCCGCCTGCCAGGGGCCGACGCGCGCCGCATCCGCGGGGTCCTCGCCGCCGCGGGGCTGCCCGTGGACCCGCCGCGCCTCGGCGCCGCACGCATGCTCGAGCTCATGGCCATGGACAAGAAGGTCAAGGGCGGCGCGCTCCGCCTCGTGCTGCTCGACGGCATCGGCCGCGCCGTGGTCGCCGATGATTACCCGCGCGAGGCGCTCGAGCAG
>Ga0187894_10000293_pt1 | contig 67612 bp, 55 predicted proteins | sample GBC1701081metaG_FD_136650 | JGI IMG/M metagenome (GOLD analysis project Ga0187894, IMG submission 136650) | White microbial mat communities from a lava cave in the Kipuka Kanohina Cave System on the Island of Hawaii, USA - GBC170108-1 metaG ... | reverse complement strand
CGAGTGTGGACGGGCCAAGCGACGCGCCGAGTACGAAAGCGGCAATCACCCCGGCGCTCGAATGCTTGCGGTCAGTCATGCCGGGCATCATAAGAGGGGTCACTCCCCGATTTCGCGAAGGAAATCGGGGAGTGACCCCTTTTTCAAGTCGGGTAGCGTCCTCTTTCGGGAAAAGGTGAACGTCCCCTATCATGGCGCCCCCATGGAACGGTACGACGTCATCGTGATCGGCGGCGGCCACGCCGGCACCGAGGCTGCACTCGCGGCGGCCCGCATGGGTGCGTCGACGCTGCTCGTGACTCAGAGCCTCGCAACCGTCGGGCAGATGAGCTGCAACCCCGCGATCGGCGGCATCGGCAAGGGCCACCTCGTGCGCGAGATCGACGCCATGGGTGGCGCGATGGCGGTCGCCGCCGACCGCGCCGGCATCCAGTTCCGCACGCTGAACGCCAGCAAGGGCCCGGCGGTACGCGCCACGCGGGCACAGGCGGACCGTACTCTTTATAAGGATGCGATCCGCGCGCTGCTCGAATCGCAGCCGAACCTCGTGCTCCGGGAGGCCGAAGTCGCCGACCTCGCCGTCGCGGGCGGCCGTGCGACCGGCGTCGTCACGATGGACGGCACGGTGATCGCGGCCCGCGCCGTGGTGTTGACGGTCGGCACCTTTCTGGGCGGGCGCATCCATGTCGGGCTCGAGAGCCGGGAGGGCGGGCGCATCGGCGATGCGCCCTCGAACGCGCTCGCCGCGCGTTTGCGCGAGCTGCCCTTCACGGTCGGCCGGCTCAAGACCGGCACGCCGCCGCGCCTCGATGGGCGCACGCTCGACTACGGCGCGATGCGCCCGCAACCGGGCGATGAGCCGCGGCCCGTGTTCTCCTTCCTCGGCCGCCGCGAGGATCACCCGCGGCAGGTCCACTGCCACATCACCACGACCAACGCGCAGACGCACGACATCATCCGCAGCGCGACTGACCGCTCGCCCATGTTCACCGGCCTCATCGAGGGCGTGGGCCCGCGCTACTGCCCCTCGGTCGAGGACAAGGTCGTGCGCTTCGCGGCGAAGGCGTCGCACCAGATCTTCGTCGAGCCCGAAGGCCTCGACACGCACATCGTCTACCCGAACGGCATCTCGACGAGCCTGCCCGCCGACGTGCAGCTCGCCTTCGTGCGCACGATCGCGGGCTTCGAGCGCGCAGAGATGACGCGGCCCGGCTACGCGATCGAATACGACTACTTCTGCCCGAAGGGCCTGCGCGACTCGCTCGAGACCAAGGCGCTCGCCGGCCTCTTCTTCTCCGGCCAGATCAACGGCACGACCGGTTACGAGGAAGCAGCGGCACAGGGCCTGCTCGCAGGCATCAATGCGGCGCGACTGGTCGTGGGCGAACCGTCCTGGTCGCCGCGTCGCGACGAGGCCTACCTCGGCGTGATGGTGGACGACCTCATCACGCGCGGTGCAATGGAGCCCTACCGCATGTTCACGAGCCGCGCCGAGCACCGGCTGCTGCTGCGCGAGGACAACGCCGACGAGCGGCTGACGCCAGTCGCGCGCGAGCTCGGCCTCGTCGACAGCGCGCGCTGGGACTTTTTCAGCGCCAAGCGCGAGGCGATCGCCGCGGGCGCAGTGCCGGTAACCGCGGACGCGCGGCTCGCCGAGCAGGTCGCGCGCGGCCTCGAGGCACGCGAGAAGTACGCCGGCTATATCGAGCGCCAGCGCGCCGAGGTCGAGCGCCAGCGGAATAATGAAGAGACGCGCCTGCCGGCGGAGATGGACTACGCCGCCATCGCGGGACTCACGCACGAGGCGCGCCAGCGCCTCATCGAGTCGCGCCCCGGGACGCTAGGCCAGGCTTCGCGCCTGCCCGGCATCACGGCGGCGACGATTTCGATTCTCCTCGTCCAGCTCAGGAAGCGGCAGCGCGCGGCGTAGGCATCCGGTCCCGCGCGCCGCGTAGTCACATGCGCGGCAGCGAGTACGTCGCAGGATCACCCGGCCAGGTAATGTCGACGTGCGTCACGCGCCCGGACTCGTCTCGCATGAACACGAGCGTGTGATCGTCGGCTTTCATGAAGAAGCGGTCGGGCGCCTCCTGAGTCATCGCGTACGGGCCCAGCGTGGTTTGCCACCAGAGTTGGCCTCGTTCGATGAAGATTCGCGCCGGCTCGCCGTTGGGACGGCGATAGGAACCGGTGTACTGCGGCAGTACTGCAGGGTCCGGCGCCAGCTCGGGCCGAGGCGCAATCCCCGCGCGCCATCGCGCGACGTTGGCGGCCGACCCTGCCGCGCAGGGCAGCGATGCGTCGATCAGTGCGATCAACACGGCGCAGGCGAGCGCGTTGCCTTCAACGCCGCCAATCCCGTTGCCTGCACTCAGGCCTCCTCCGTTCGCCAGCGCGACGAACACGATCTCTCGTGCCGGCACGACCAGCGCCAGGGCCGAATAGGCATTGGGGTAATAGCCGTAGTGATGGACCAGGCGTTACCCTTGGTAGTCCTCCACGAACCAGCCGTACGCGTACGGGAGCCTTTCGCCGCTCGACGTGACTACATTTGCCCACATCGTTGCAAGCGTCTCGGTGCGCAGCAGCCGCCCGCGCATGACGGCATCCGCAAAGCGTGCGTAGTCGCTCGCGGTGCCGACCACGTTGGCGGCGGCATTGGGCTCGGGGTCGGGCGGCATCGCCGCCACGGGCTCGACGCCGCCATACATGTTGTAGGGCCTTGCGAGGCGCGCCATGATGCCCTGGTAGTGGGCGATCAGGGCGGCGCTCAGTCCCCGCTCATCCGCCGCGAGGGCGCCCGGCGAAGTCTGCGCCAGGCCCAGCGGCTCGATAAGCCGCTTGCTGAAGGCCTGCGACAACGTCTCGCCGGTAACGCCAGTTATCACGCTGCCCAGCATCCCAAAGGGTTCGCCGTCGTACGCATACCGCTCCCCGGGCGGGTCGCTCTCCGACGTCATGCTCAGCACGTGGCCGACCGTGATCCGCGGATCCGTGAAGGCGGGATCGTAGCGCTGCATCGGCGTGTCGAGCGACAAGGCGCCGCGTTCCACCAGCTGCATGAGCATGAAGGCCGTCATCTGTTTCGTGAGCGAAGCGATGTTGAACGGGGTATCCGGCGTAACCGGCGTTCGCGCCTCGACATCGGCCCAGCCTCGTGCGCCGGTCCACACCAGCTCGCCAGGCTCCATCAGCGCCGCGGAGACCCCCGGCAGCAAGAGCTCGCGTCTGCGTCTCTAGAATGTCGTCAAGCCGGGCAATGCGCCCTTCACGCGCGGGAACTCGCGCACATCCCGACCATGCGAGCACGAGGAACGCGAGGCCCACGCAACGAACAGTGTGTCGCATCCGATCCTCCCATGAGATTGGATGCTCCTGAATGCAGAATGGTTGCACGCTCAGCGCAGGCGTACGACGATCTGCTCCGCGTCGTCGAACTCCAGGATCGCCTGCGCTTTCATCGACTCCATCTGTCGCAAGCTCTCGAGATACCCCTCGTCGTAATAGACGTCGGCCAGGGCCTCGAGCGGATCGAGCATGCGCACGACCTGCGCTTGCAGGGTTGAAGCCTTTCCATTGACGGTCGCCTCGCGCAGGTCGTCAAAGCCGTGCAGGACCAGCCGGATCTTCCGGAACGGTGACTCGAACTTTCCTTCAGGCCGCGAGAACGCGATCTCCCGCGCCGCGGGATCGAACGCGATCGTGCGCCTGCGGAACTGACCCTTGCGGTAGTCCAGCGTCTCGCCGTCATCCTCGTACAGCGCGAATTCGTTCGGTTCGGCGCCGTTGAAGACGTGCACCTGCAGCACGGAACCGGGGTCGTCCCGAGTCGACTGCGCCGGGCCCTGCATCGGGATGATCGACGAGGCCCTTGCGAAAATCGGCAGCCGATGACCGGCATAGTCCGCAGCGACGACGCGCCCGCCGTCGAAGCGCTCGTCCGTGAAAATGTCGTACCACGGGCCCGGCGGCAGGTAGGTGGTCTTGCGCGGCGACTGGCTGGTCATCGGGCTCACGAGCAAGCCGGGCCCGAACAGGAACTGCGACTGGAAATCCGGCATGTAAACGTTCGCGTCGAATGGCCAGTCGATGCTGAGGCTGCGGCTTACCGGCATGCCGGTTTGCGTTGCCACCTGGAACGTCGAATAGAGATACGGCATCAACCGGTAGCGGAAGCCGATGTAGGCCTTGGAGATCGCCTCGACCTCCTCGCCGTACGCCCAGGGCTCGTTGGCCGCGGCGTACTGCTGGCGATGGTTGCGCAGGTACGGCGCGAACACCCCGACCTCGATCCAGCGCCGGAACAGGTCCTTGTTGCCGTCGCCGATGTAGCCACCGAGGTCCGGGCCGGTGAATGGAACCCCGGACAGGCCCATCTGGTTGACCAGCAACGCGCCGAGCAGGATGTGCTCGTCCTTGGCCTGGTTGTCGCCGCTCCAGACCGCGGCGTAGCGCTGGATGCCCGCGAATCCTGCGCGGCTCAGCACGAACGGCCGGCGGTTGCCGCCGTACCGCTCGGCCGATTCGAACGCCGCGCGGGCCATCAGCATCCCGTAATAGTTGTGCGCCTCGAGCGCCGTGGTCCCCTGGCCGTCGAAGTCGAACACGACGTTGTCCGGCATGGCCTGGCCGTCGATCGCCGGCTCGTTCATGTCGTTCCAGAGCCCATGAATGCCGAGGTCCTGGTACAGCTTCATGTTGTCGATCCACCAGCGGCGCCCGCGCGGATCGGAAAAATCGACGAAGTGATTGGTGTTCGGCGCGATGTCCGCGACCCAGAGCTCGCCGTCGGCGTAGCGCAGGAGCACGTCCTCCTCGAGGGCGCTCCGGTACTGCTCGTAGGTGTCGTCGATGGCGATGCCGGGATTGATCGAGGCGGTCAGCTCGATGTTCATGCCGCGCAGCGTGTCCGCGAGGCGCCGCAAGTCCGGGAAGCGCCCGCGGTCGATGCGGAACGGCTGGTACTCGTGCAGGTAGTCGGCGTCGAGCACGATGCCGTCGAGGGGAATCCGCTTGGCGCGGAAACTCCGCGCGATGAACAGGACTTCGTCTTCCGGGTAGTAACTGCACCGCGACTGCTGGTAGCCGAGGCTCCACCGGGGCGGCAGCGGCATCCGGCCCGTGAGCGCCGTGTAGTGCTCCAGGATTTTCCCGACCGAGGCATCGTGGATGAAGAACTGGTCCAGCGCGCCGCCGTCGAAACTCACCGAGGCGAATCGGCGGTTGGACGCGCCGAAATTGAACACCGACCGGTAGGAGTTGTTGAAGAACAGCCCGTAGACCTTCCCGTGATGCAGCCCCATGAAGAACGGGATGCTCGCGTACATCGGGACCTTGGGATCGTCGTAGCGGTAATAGTCGGTGTTCCTGAGCGTGACCACGGTCCCGCGCCGGTCGAGGTTGCCGAGCTGCTCGCCGAGGCCGATGAAGCGCTCGTCCTCCTGCAATCGCTTGTAGACCGTGAGCTTGTCGCCGACCCGGGTGATACCGAGCTCCTTACCCGGCAGGTCCTCGTTGATGACTGTCCCGTCCGCATCGCGGAAAGTGACGCGCAGGTCCGGGCGAAGTATCACCTCGGCCGTCACCTCGGATGTCTTCAGGGCGACGACGCCTTCGGCGGCAGCGACGCTGAACGGCGCGCCGCCGGGCGGCGTGTCGGAGACCAGCGCATAGCCGACATGCCGTTCGACGCCCTGCGGCGTGACGCGCACCCGGATGACCTGCGGCGACCAGACCTCGACTACGAACTCCGCCGCGGCGGTGCGCCCGGCGATGCCGTGTGCCGTTTTCTCGTATGAGAGGACCGTGCCGAGGTTGGCGGCGGGCGCCGCGCCGGGGGCCAGCACGCCCAGCAGCAGGATGCCGGCGCAAATACGGGATGCGCTGCTCGCAATCATTGCTGCCCGGCACCCCGGAACGTCATGCGCTGGAGGGTGGGAATCCGGTCGAACCACTGGTGCTTGATCACGCCGGCGAGATGCGCCGCGAGCAGGACGTACAGCACGTAGCTCAGCGCGACGTGAATCTTCCCGGCCGCGACGTCGATCGCTTCCTTGGCGGGTCCCGGCGGCATGTCCATGACCCAGGGGATCCGCGGCATCTCGAACAGGCCCCAGAAATCGATCGGGACTTCCTTCGCCCATTCCCAGGCCGAATCGTAGATCCATCCGGCGAGCGGCATGGCGATGATCGTGAAGTACAGCGCCGCATGGCCCGCGCGTGCGGCGGACGCCTGAAAGCGCGGGATCGCGGGACTGAACGGCGGCGGGCGATGGGCAAGGCGCCACAGGAGCCGCATCAGCGCGAGGCCCAGCACCGTGATGCCGAATGTCTTGTGCGTGTTGGTCACGTACTGCGTCCACGGGTAGTCGTCGAAAATCTTGAACGTCCAGGCAAGCGCGATGTTGCCGAGCACGAGCGCCGCAATGACCCAATGCAGAACGATCGCGGTGCGCGTGTAGCGTCCGCTCACCGCGGCAGGTTCCGGAACGTCGTATCGCGTTCCTCGGCAAGCCACACGTCCTTGCCTTCGTCGCCGCTGAAGCGGCGCTCGCCGTACTCGCGAATCTGGCCGTCCGGCACCTTGACGAGCTTCGTGTAGCGAGGGTGCTGCGATTCCTTGTAGGGGTCGTTGCGCGCGGCGTTGTAGCTGCAGATCATCGACCAGCGGGGATTCCCGGACTTGTTCTGGTCCGACCGGTGCAGCGTGTTGCAGTGGAAGAACAGCACGTCGCCCGGCTCCATCTCGACGTGCACGACCTCCTGCCGCTTCAGGACTTCGCGCACGCGTTCCATGTCGGCCCCGGCCTGCTCGCCGGTCAGCGCGTGATCGATGCGGCCCAGTGCGTGCGATCCGCGCACGACCTGCAGGCAGCCGTTCTCGCGCGTGGCGCGGTCGACCGCGACGAAGGCGCTGCCCATCCACGGATTGAGGCATCCGTTGTGATACCAGTAGCCGTAGTCCTGGTGCCAGGTCCACGCGCCGCCAGTCAGCGGGTCCTTCATGATCATCTTCGAGTGGTAGTGGTAGACCTCGCCGCCCAGCAGCTTCTCCATCGAGCCGACGATCGATTCCGAGCGCGCGATCATGCCGTAGATCGTGTCGGTCGGATGGTTCCACAGCGACAGCCGCACCGTGCCGCCTTCGCCGTCCGCCCGGCCGAAAGCATGCTGGTCGAGCACGCGGTCGGCCCGCGCCGCGCGACCGAGCAAATCGGTCTCAACGGCGTCCAGCATTCCACGCACCAGGACGTAGCCGTCGGCCTCGAAGGCGACGACTTCCGCATTGTCGATCGGTCCCTTGGCCATGGGCCTATCCTCGCCAGAACTTCTCGATCTGCTCGAGCGTCCGGTTCCGGGTCTCCGGCACGAACCGCCAGGCGAACAGCGCCTGCGCCAGCGAAACCGCCCCCAGGATCGCGAACGTGGGCGCCTCCCCGAGCTGGTTCAGCGCCGCCGGGAACAAGAGTACGACAATCGCGTTCGCGACCCATTGCGTCAGCACGGGCACCGTCATGGCCGTGCCCCGAACGTGCGTGGGCAGGATCTCCGGCAGCAGCGTCCAGAACACCGGGCCGATGCAGGACGCGAAGAAGGCCAGGTAGCCCAGGATCAGCACCAGGGCCAGAAGTCCGGTGAATTGCCCGAGCAGCACCGAAATGGTGAGCGCGGCGAGTGCGACGGCCATGCCCAGCGATCCAACGATGTACAGCGGGCGCCGGCCGTAGCGGTCGATGGTCCAGAAGGACACCAGCGTAAACGCGAAATTCGCGAGGCCCACGACGAACGTCGACAGGAGCGCCGCGTCGAGGTCCCAGCCCGCCGACTGGAAGATCATCGGCGCGTAGTCGATGACCGTGTTGATGCCGGAGAAGTGGATCAGGATCGCGAGCCAGAACCCGACGAATACGGCGCGGCGCACGCCCGGCTGGAAGACGTCGCGCCACGAGCCGCGGGTGGCGGCCGGGATGGCGCCGGCCGATGACACTTCATTCGGCGCGTCCCCGATCCGCTCCATGACGCGGCGAGCCTCGTCGCGGCGTCCTGCGAGGAACAGGAAGCGCGGCGTTTCGGGTGCGCGCAACAGCAGGACGAAGAACACCACGGATGGGAGCACGCCGGTTGCGAACATCCAGCGCCAGTTGTCCGCGCCGATGTCGTGCAGCAGGTAGTTGATGCAATAGGACACGAGGATGCCCGTGACGATGGACATCTGGTACAGCGCGCCGAGCCGTCCGCGAACCGCCGCGGGCGCGACCTCTGCGATGTACATCGGCGAGACCAGCGAGACCGCGCCGACTGCAAGCCCGCCGATGAATCGCGCGGCGAGGAAGCTCGGGAAGTCCCAGGCAACGGCGGTCGCGACCGACGTGAGCGCGAACAGCACCGCAATCCACAGCAGGACGATCCGGCGGCCGTAGCGGTCGCTGGCACGGCCCGCAAAGGCGGCGCCGAGTGCGCAGCCGAACAGCAGCGAACTGAACGCGACGCCGAGCCCGAAATCGCCGAGCTCGAAATGCCGCGCGAGGAACGGCCCAGCGCCGCTGATGATGGCGATGTCGAACCCGAACAGCAGCCCGCCGGTGGCGGCAGTGCAGGCGAGGAACAGGACGTAGCGCAGGTTCACGGCTGCCGCGCCGACTCTGCGGCGAGCTTCTTCAGCATCTCGCCGATCTCCGGATTCGACATGAACGCCTTCCAAAGGATGCCGCTGCGATGGTTCTCGACCATGGCGACGATGGGCGCCTGGTTGAGGCCCATGGTGTGGAAGGCGAGCCACTGCTGGCTCGGGTTGTAATTGTCGCGCGGGCCGTACTCGCCCCACAGTTCGGCGCCGAGCTCCCGGTAGAAGTGCTTGAACGCGGCCATCGACGCCTCGGGTGTGTAGGGGAACGACGAAAGCGCCCCGGTCAGCGCGATCGTGCCCTCGTCGTTCCATTCGTCCGGCGCCGGCGTCATGTAGCCGTTGGGACCGAAGCCCGCGGTCAGTCCCCAGGCGTTCGCGCCGTAGCCCTTGAAGCCCTTCGGATTCGCGATGCAGTACGCGCGATTGATTTCGGCGATGGCGCGGCTGTTCTCGAAGTACGAGTCCGTGAAACGGTCCCGAAGTTCGCGCGGGTCGAAAGCCATGAAGCTGTAATGGATGAAGAACAGCGGTCCGCCGCTGCTGACGCCGACGTCGATCTTGATGCCGAAAAAACTCGTGCCGTTGGCGTACATGCGGCCATCGGGGCTTCCCGACCAGCCTTGCCGGTATTCTTGCGCGCGCTGGTCCTGGCTTGCCCAGCCGCTGTAGTACAGGCTCGCCGGCACCGGGTGCGTGGGCGAGGCGAACCCGAGGAGATAGGTCGGGACCGTCTCGTTGAAGCCGATCAACGGGTGCTGGATCTGGAATCCCCACTGCGGGGACCAATGCCAGTACAGGAATTGGCTGTCGGGCGAAGTCCGGTACCAGTCCCACTCCACGGCCTCCCAGAGCACCGTGACGCGGTCGCGCAGCGACTGCTCGCGGCCGTCCTTGCGGTCGAAATAGCCCCGCGCCGTGAGCAGACCCTGGATAACGTAGGAGGTCTCGATGATGTCGCCGCCGTTGTCGTACATGCCGAACAGCGGCATCGTGTCGCCGGTCTCGTCGTCGTAGTAGTGCGACCAGGCGCCGTGATAGCGCGGCACGCGCTCGAGGAAGGAGAGGATCTTCTCGAGCCGCCCGAGTCCCTGGTCGCGCGTGATGATCCCGCGGTAGACGGCCGCTACCAGGGCGCTGATACCGAGGCCGGTCGCGCCCGTCGCGACGATGCGGTCGTCGCCGGGGAGATTCTCGTGTGCCATGCCCGAGTTCGCGCCCGAAGCTTCCCAGTAGAAGCGGAACGCCGCTTCCTGGAGCATGTCGAGCAGTTCGTCGTCCGCCAGCTCGCGCGTCGCGGCCGTGACCGTCGCGGACGGCTCCGACTCGTGCCCGGCCCAGTCAGCGGCGGCGACGCGATAGCGCGCCGTAGCGCCCGAACGGCCGATGAAATCGGAATAACGATTGACGCCCGGTCGTTGCGTGCCGATGGCCAAGAAGGGTCCGCCGTCGGTCGAGCGTGACACCACGTAGTAGTTCGCGGCGCTCTCCGCGGGTACGCGCCATTCCACGTCGACGTGGCGGTCATGGCCTTTGGCCGTCACGCTGTCCGGCACCGGCAGCGCTGCCGGAGCGGCGCCCGGTGCCGGTTCGTCGTCGATGCGGACGTCGTCGACGATCAGCACGTGTCTTTTTCCGTCCGCGCGCCGCTGGTGAAAGATCAGGCTTTGCAGGCGCTCGGGGCGGAACTCGTAGACGGACGCGGAGCGCAGCTTCGCAAACGGGATGCGGACCGGGACCCACCGGCCGGCGGGCAGGTCGCCCGTATAGTTCGCGAGCGGTTCGCTGGCCGTGAAACTTCCGGGCATCGTTGCCACCTGCAAGCCGCCCCGAGCGTCGGACAGCATCATGTCGGGCAGGTCGGCGGCCGCGATGGCCTCCGGGGAATACACCCAGAAGTAGAGCGTTCCGCCGACGAAGTCCGGGAACCGGTTCGGAAAGCTGACGAACTGGATCTGCGCATCCCAGCTGCCGCCGTGAGCCGACTTCCATTCGATGCGGATCGCGTTGGGGGCCGTCCTGAAAACGTTCGATTCAACCGGCAGCCGCCAGCCGACGGCGCGCAGCTCGCTCGGCTCGGTCTGCGCCGCCGTGCTCGGCCAGTACACCTCGCGCTGGTTGCTGTTGTCAAAGAACACATGACGGTAGTAGTCCGTCTGCGCGGCGGCGGGATGAGCGACGCAAAGGCCGGCGATGAAAAGGAGGGCGAGGCAATTCTTCATCGCAGGCATCCGCCGGCAGCGAGGGCGGGTCCGAGGGTAGCGACGTGAGGTGCGAGCTGCTCTGCGAAATACCGCCAGCGCCCGACCGACCGGTCGTTGACCTTCTCCGCGACGCGCGCGTAGCTCGGTGTCGGCGCATAGCGCCGGCTCTCATGGAAGCGCAGGCACGCGTCCTCGAAAGGCAGCCCGACGTGCGCGAGCAGGCGTCGCGTCTCCGATTCGTGATCCGTCACGAACCGTTCGTATTGCAGCACGTGCACCGCGTAGCCGAGCTCGCGCTGAAAGTCCGCGAGGAGCGCGTCGGTCGCGGCCAGGTGGCTCACGATGTCCTCGATCCGGTACGCGCAGTTGAATCCGTGCGACAGGTTGTTCGACAGCATCGAGACAGCGACATCGCGCGGGTCGCGCTTCACCAGGACGAGCTTCGCTTCCGGGAAGGCCATGAGCAGCAGCGGCAGGTTGATCTCGTTGAACGGCGTCTTGTCGGTGAACAGGCGTGCGCCTTGGGCCGTGAGGCCCGCGGCTTCAGCGCGCGCGAAGTAGTGGTCGCGGAGAACCGCCGCGAGGTGCCGTTCGTCGGCCGCGGCGGTCGCGTCGAGACAGCCGGGGAAGTCGCCGCCGTACCGGCACAGGCGCTGCGAAATGTCGCGCAACTCGCCGATCCAGGCATGCTCGCCGCCGGCGCGGACGGCGCTGTGCGTGGACAGCACCTGCTCGATGAGCGTCGTTCCGGAACGCGGGGCGCCCAGGATGAAGACCGGCTGCGGCACGTCGCCGCGCGTGGACGCGCGCGGTATCCGCGCCATCGTCCCGGCGCTGAAGTACGCGCGCATGGTGTGGTAGAAGGCCGCCACGCCCGCGGCGTCGTAGGCAAGGCCCGACTCCGCCGCGAGCTTGCGCTTGCCTTCGACGTAGTCGGTCCAGGCCTCGGCATGACGCCCGGCGTGCTCGTAGAGCCGCCCCCGCTCGAGTTGGCCTTCGCCATTGATGTTGCGGGCGCCCTCGATGATCGCGAGCGCCTCGGCGTCGCGCCCGGTCCGGGCGAGGTATTGCACGCGCAGCAGGTTGACCGCCTCGGTGGAGGATGCCGCCTCCGCGGCGTCGAGGAACCGCTCCGCCCCGGCGAAGTCGCCCTGCACCTCCCGGAGCTTCGACCAGTGCGCGAGGATCCTGAGGGTCCCCGGCGCGAGCCCGTCCGCTTCCGCAAAGGCCGTCTCCGATTCGGCGGTGCGGCCCTGCTGCATCAGGTTGAGCGCGAGGTTCGCGAGCGGCCCCGCGTTCGCCCCACCCGTCTCGAGTGCGCGCCTGAAGTGCCATTCGCCTGCCGGAAGGTCGTTTTCCACGGACAGCAGGCTGCCCAACTGGTCGTGCGCGGCCGCATTTTCGGGATTGGCGACGATGGCGCGCCGTGCGACGACGAGCGCATCCGCGCGCCTGCCGTGATTCGCCAGCAGTGCGATGAGATTGATGAAGGCCCAGTCCGCGCGGCGATCGCTTGCGACGACATCGGTCAATACCTTCGCGGCCCCCGCCAGGTCGCCGCGCGCAATCGCATCGCGCACCGCCGCGGGCGTCGGTTCAATCGACTGGGTCATTACGAACGTCGACCTCCTGCACCAGGGGCAGTATCCGCGACGATGCGCCGACGTGCATGCGATAGCGGCCGGCCGGGCGGCGCCACTCGCTTTCGCTGGTGTCCCAGACCTGGAGCGCGTAAGGATCCGCTGCGATGCGGACGCGGCGCCGCTCGCCGGGCGCCAGTTCCACGCGAGCCCAGCCCGCCAGCCGCTTCGAGGGCTCGGCGGCGGACGGTGGAAGCTCGATATACAACTGCGCGACTTCGATTCCCTTGCGGTCGCCGGTATTCGCAAGGTCGAAATCAACCGAGAGATCGCGATTCACGGCGAGATTGGCGTAGGTGAAAGTCGTGTAGGACAGCCCATGGCCAAATTCGTATCCAGGCGTCTTGTTCTGTGCTTCGTACCACCGATAACCGACCGCGAGGCCTTCGATCAGAGTGACAACGGGCTGGCGTGAGGGCGCGACCCCCGGCTTGGTCGGGTCCGCCGCTGCCTCCGGCGGATGAGGACGCGGCAAGTCCGCCTCGGCGCGCGGGAAGCTGATCGGGAGCCGGCCCGACGGGTTGACGCGACCAAAGAGGATGCTGGCAATTGCCTCCGCGCCGCGGTTGCCGGGATACCAGGCTGCGAGGACCGCTCCGACTTCCTGTGCCCAAGGAGTCAGGACCGAGCCTCCGGTCTGGAGCACGACGACGGTCCGCGAATTTGCCGCGGCCACCTTGCGAATGAGGTCATCCTGTTCCGCCGGCAGCGCCAACGTCCGAAGGTCCTTTCCTTCTTCGCGTGCCTGCCACGCAAACACGATCGCCACATCCGCCGAGTCGGCAAGGAGTGCCGCCGCTTCCAGGTCTTCGCCGGATGCGAATTCGACATTCGCCGATGGCGCCATCGCCGCGATCGCCTTCAATGGCGACGAGTGATGCCATCCGGTGCTCGCAAACATGGCGAGCGATTCCGGAGTGCCGGGCGGCGTATCGTCCAGGGTGACGCCGCCGATCGACTCGACGCGCGACGACCCACCGCCGGAAAGCACGCCGATGTCGGCACGCCGGCCTATCACGGCGATTTTTTTCAGGTCCTCCGGCCGAAACGGCAGCAGGCCGCCCCGGTTCTCCAGCAGGACGATTCCCTCTTCCGCGACCCGCTGCGCGACGGCGAGGCCCGTCGCAGCATCGACGGGCTGCACGGTTTCGGCGCGGTCAAGCGCACCAACCGCAGCAAGGCTGCGCAGGATGCGACGCGCCATGTCGTCGATTCGCTTTTCCGGGACCTCGCCTCTTTCGACTGCGGACTTCAATGCGCCCGCGAAGTGGAGTTCCTCCCAAAACTCCTGGTCCAGGCCCGCGTTGGCAGACCGCGTGGTGCTGTGCGTCGCGCCCCAGTCGGACATGACCCAGCCCTTGAAACCCCACTCGGACTTCAGGATGTCGTTTAGGAGATTGGAGTTCTCGCAGGCGTAGATGCCGTTCACCTTGTTGTAGGCACACATCACACTGCCGACGCCGGACTCTTTCACGACGATCTCGAAGGACAGCAGGTCGATCTCACGCAAGGGCCGCCCATCGATGCTCATGTCGACCCAGTGGCGATCAGTCTCCTGGGAGTTGGCCACGAGGTGCTTGACGGTCGAGACGACGCCCTGCGACTGGATACCACGCACCTGTGCCGTCACCAGGCGTCCGGCAAGGACCGGATCCTCGCCCAGGTACTCGAAGTTGCGCCCGTTCCAGGCGTCCCGTTCCACGTTGGCGCCGCCGGCGAGCAGCACGTTGTAGCCTCGCGCGCGCGCCTCGCGGCCCATGACCCGGCCGCTCTCGAAGGCCAGCCCGGGATCGAAGCTGGCGGCAAGCGCCTGGGAGGAGGGGAAGGCCGTCGCGCGCCCTTCCGCTCCGCCGTCGATGTTCCTGACGCCGAGCGGTCCGTCGTTCAGTTGCAGCGCCGGGATGCCGAGCCGCAACAAGGGCGGGACGAAGCCGGCTCCGCCAAGCGCGCCGGCAGGCAGAGGCCGCCCCTCGTACGCGAATCCGAGTGTTCCGTGGAGCAGTTGGATCTTTTCGTCGAAGGTCATCGCCCGGACGAGCGCGTCGGCGCGCGAGTCGGGGTCAAGGTTCCCGCTCGGCGCGGGCTCGCTCGCGTGCACGGCGATCACGATTGCGGCGAATGCAGCGAGCCCGCCTGCGACGCGCAGCAAGGTGGGAGTCGCGCCGGCGCAGCGCTCCGTTGCTTGGCCGGCGGGCTCCATGTTTCAGCCGCGAAACTTCACGTCGACTTGCGCTCGGCTACCAGTTGAAGTTCAGGCTCAGCTTGAACGTGCGCGGCACGCCCGAGATGTCCCCCTGCCTGAAGTAATCCGGCGGCCCCGGGAACGTGTTGGTGAACTGGACGAAGTTCTCGTGATTCGTGACATTGAGCGCGTCGAGGCGAAGCTGGACCGCCGACCCGTTGCGGAACTCGAATGACTTCGTCAGCTGCAGGTCGAGCGCGAAGTAGCCGATCGTGTCGTCCGGAGACTGCGAGATCTTGAAGTAGTTGTAGTTGAGGCCGTTCGCCGGATCGGTCCTTCCGGGCGACGTGCCGATGCCGTTGAACCCGGTGTTCGCCTTTGGCGTTTCGACGACCACCTTGGCGCCCGCCCTCATTCCCCACGGGATGTCCACGGTGCCGATGGCGACGAGGCGGTGGTCCGGAACCAGGTCCGAGCGCACAAACCGCGCGAGGTCCGGGGACGCGTACTGGAACTGGTAGTCGCCCGGGAAGTCGCGGGCGTCCGCATTCGTGTACGTGTACGCAAAGCTCGCGGACCAGGGCGAGTCGCTGCTGTAGGGCTTGTCGACGGAGACCAGCAACTGCGTGGTCTCGGTCTCCTCGGCGTTGTCGAAGAGGTAAAGCCCGCCGCCGCCGGCGTTCGGGACCGGCGCCGTGGAGGGGGCGTAATCAAACGTGTCATACCAGTACCAGGTTCCGTCGCCGAAGCGGTTGCCGCTGCTCGCGATCACGCCGTCGTAGCTCTTGATGTAAGCCACCGCCACGCTCGTGTTCCAGTCGCCGATCCGGTTGCGCATGCCGAGCGTGAACTGGTCGGAATAGGGCGTCTCGAGATTGTTGTTCATGAAGTGCATTTCGCCGAAGTTGTCCGGCGCGATCGACGCCAGCCCCTCTCGCGTCAGGTAGGCGTCGTCCCAGGGGATGCAGAAATCGTTGCCCTGCGTGCCCGGGAGGCAGCCCGCGTTGTTGGCGTTCCAGAACTGGACCGTCGGCGTGTACAGCGTCGCCTTGTTGCTCTCGAGCTGCAGGATGCTGAACGTGTTGCGGTCGTAACTGCGGGCCGCGCCGCCGAAGATCACGTGACCCTGGTCGGCGAACAGGTCGTACGAGAACCCGAACCGCGGCGCGATGTTGTCGCTGTCGTCGCTGCGATTGCCGCCGGTGCTGATGAAGTCGTTGATGTCGATGCCGCCATTGGCCAGCGATTCGGCGTAAGTCTGGCCGGGCACGCTGCAACCCGGGTTGTTGGTATGGCAGGCAGTCCCGGAGCCCGGGGCGAAGATCGCGTCCACGAAGCGCTGCGGCGTCCGATAGTCCGTGTAGGTCGGCGTCTGCTCGTAGTCGTAGCGCACGCCGATGTTCAGCATCAGCTTGTCGTTGACCGCCCAGTCGTCCTGGAGGTAGAGGCCGTATTGCTTGTTCTTCGAGACCGCGGTCGCGTTGATGTTGGGGTCGGCCTGCGAACCAAAGACCACCTCGAACGGAGCCGCCTCGACGCCGTTGTCCGGGATGGCGGGATCGACGAAATAGGCGAAGAGCGCTTCGGTCGAGGCATCGCTCATCTCCAGTTCGACGTCCTTGAACTTGACGCCGGCCTTGACCGCGTGCTCGCCATGCCAGCTGAGGTCGGTGAAGGTGGTGTCGTTCTGGATGCTGTACCCGCTTTGGGCCGCGAAGAAGTAGCCGAGCGGGTCGACGCCGTCGACCTGCAGGATGACGTCGAAACCGTTGCCCCGGGTGCCCAGGGCCCGATACCTCTTCCCGGGCTGGTCGCCTGCCTTCGACGGCGAGTCCTCGGTGTCCTCGTAAGCGACGGTCGTTTCGTTGAAGTAGCGTTCGCCCGAGTGCTCCCAGCGCAGCGCCAGCCGCTTGTCGTCGTTGACGTAGGTCGTTGCTGCGGATGCGGCGACCACGCCGGCGGCGCCGGTCTGCTGCCGCTCTTCACGGGACTTGGCCGTAAACTCGAGGCGATCGGAGTAGCCGAGTTCCCAGTCCAGCTTGGCGAAGATCAGGTCCTCGTCGAACGGATTCGCCACCGGGCCGTAGTTCTCCCGAAGCTCCGGCGTCAGCGCGCCGACCCAGTCGAGTTGCACGTTGTTGTCGTCGAAAAGCTCCGGCGCCTGCACGGTGTTGGGCGTCGTGAAATCCTTGAGTTCGTAGGTGAGGAAAAAGTGCAGCTTGTCCTTGATGATCGGGCCGCCGATCGAAAAGCCGTATTCCTTGCTGTCGCCGCCCACCTTGCCAGTACCGGCGGCCCTTTCGGCCGGCGTCTTCTCACGTAGCCCTTCGTCCGTGTAGGTTACGAACGCGGAGGCCTCGAATTCGTTCGTGCCCGACTTGGTCACGGCCGTGATCGCGGCACCGGAGACCTGGTCGTACTCGGCCTTGTAGTTCGACGTGATGACCTTGTATTCGGCGATCGCGAGCTGCGGGAAAGGGTTGCCGGAGGAGCCGACCGTGTTCTGGTTGGCGCCGGACCTCGGGTTGGCATCGACGCCGGCCTGCCCGCTCGCGCCGCTCGGGCGCACGTAGTTCTTCTGCCCGACGCCGTCGATGTAGACGTTGGTGGTGCCCGTACTGAGGGCGCCGCTGCGGATCTGGGTCCTGCCTTTCGCGTCAACCGAGAACTGCATGCCGGGCACCGCGTCGGCGAATTCGAGGAAGTTGCGGGTGATCTGGGGCGCGACCTCGATCTGGCGCAGCGAAATGCCGCCGCCGACCTCCGACGTCCTGACCTCTGCCAGGCGGTTGCCGCTGACCTCGACCTCGCCAAGCTGGGCCGGCGCCTGCTCGCCCCCGAAGTCCAGCGTCGCGGTCGAGGCGATGCCCAGGGAGACGACCTGCTCGGTGCCGGGCCCCGCGTTGACGCGGTAGGTGCCGGGCGGCAGGCCGACGAGTATGTAGCTGCCGTCCTCGTTCACCTGGGTACGCCGCGTGAGGCCGGTGTCGGTGTTCGTGGCGACGACTTCGCCGCTGCCGGGCGCCTTGCCGCGCAGTGCCGCGTTCGCCGATTGCGCCACGGCGCGATCCGGCACCGCGCTCGCCAGCAGGATCGCACTGACAGCCGTCGCGAGCACGGTCTTCGTCGTCTTCCGAACATTCATGTCATGTCCCTCACGGTTGATCCTCCCAACATTGCTTCATGCCGCAGCCGCCTCGACGGCGCAGAGCGCCGCGCCGATCAGGCCGCCCCGCGCGCCGAGCCGCGCGCGCCGCACGCGGACGCGACGCGCATGCCGGCCCCACGCAAATCGCGGCAGCGCGGCCCGAAAGCTGTTCCAGTAGCGGCCCGGCGCGGCTCCGAGGCCGCCGCCCAGCACGACCAGCGCCGGGTCGAGCGCATTGACCAGAATCGCGACGTGGGCCGCGAGCTCGGTGGCCGCGGCGTCGACGACGCGGCGCGCGATGCCCGGCCGGATGCGCGCCGCGCGACAGACCTCCGCGGCGTCTGCGGCGTGATAGCCGAGCGCCTTTGCGCGGCGGACCAGCGCCGGCCCCGACGCGCAGGTTTCGAGCGGGGCGAGTGCCGTGCCGCCGTCGCGGGTGCCGACGGCGCAACCCGGGCCGCTCGCGAAGGCTATGGCGTGCCCGTGCGCTCCGAGCCAGGGCTTGCCCTCGATGAAGAGCGTCGAGCTGATTCCCGTGCCCACGCCGACATACAGGAACGTGGGACTGCCGCGTGCCGCACCCAGGCGCGCTTCGGCCAGGGCCGCGGCCCGCACGTCGGATTCGATCGTGACTTCGCCGAACGCCGAAAATGCCTTGCAGACCCGCGCCGATTGCCAGGGGACGACGGCGCGGCTCTCGATCTCGCCGCCGGGACCGACGAGTTCGGGCACGCCGATGCCGACTTTCCCGACCGAGAGGCCGGACCGGGCGCCGGCCTCGACGACCTCGCGCGCGACGGCCACCGCGCGTGAGAGGACGTGGTGTCCGCCGTTCTTCGCATCGGTGGGAATGGCGCGCGCGTGCTGCACGGAACCGTACCGCGGCATGAACAGCCCGGCCCGGATGCTCGTGCCGCCGACGTCGATGCCGAGCACGCAACGCTGGCGACCGCGCGCCCGCTTCCCGCGACGCGCGGCCCCGGTCATGGCAGGTACCGCGGCGCGACGCCGAGCAGCGCGGTCGCGGGCGCCGAGAAGGAAAGGACCTCGTACTGCCCGCCTTCCGGGATGAAGACCGCGTCGCGCGGCCCGAGCTCGAAGGTCGACGACTTCGACTTCCAATGCGTGCGGACCATGAGCTCGCCGGACATGCCGACGACCATCGCGTCGCCGCCGTGCGCGGTCTTCTCGCCGGCGACGCCCGCCGGCACCTGCAGCTCGGCGACGGTCAGGTGCTCGGTGCTGACGATCAGGCCGACGGCGATCTCGCCTTCCAGCCGCAGCGAGCGGTCGCGCGCGCCGATGCGATGCAGGGTCGACGGCTTGTCCGAGCCGATGCAGTTGCCGAGCAGTTCGTTTCGCTGATAGACCGGCGTCTCGAGGTACTTCTGGCTCATCGCGTAGGTGCCGCTCGCACCTTGCGAAGGGGGCGGCGAGAAGAACTCGAGGACGCGCAGCGGCTCCGCGCCCTGGGCCCGGACGTGATGCCAGGTGTCCCTGCGGAAGAAAACGGATTCGCCGGCGAGGCACTCGACGACCTCGCCCGTCTGCGGGTTGCAGGCGAGCATCGCGCCCTGCAGGACGAAAAGGACCTCGTCGGCGGCAAACACCGTCCGGAACGAAGGCGAGTGCTTGAACCAGTGTCCAGGGGCGAGGCCGAATTCGAGGACGTGGATCCTGTCGGTCGAGGCATACAGCCAGTCGCCGACCAGGCCGGACTGCCGGTCACCCCAGATGTGGTGCTTGACCTCGCTGCGGCGCACCAGCGTCGGCGCGTCGTAGGTCGGCCGCGGCGAAGGCGCGTATCCCGGTGCTGCGCGGTCTGCCAACGCCCCTCCGCGTCCTTATGGCAAGTGGTTCGACAACCAAGGTCCGACCGAATATAGGCGCGCAACCAGACCGTTGCAACCACGAGCAACCATGGCCAACCAAGCGGAACCAGCGGTGTCGATGAGCCATTGCCTCGCTGCGAAGCGCTCGGTAATCTGGCCCGGCCACCGCCGGCAGGCTGGTGGTGCACTGCAGCAACCAAAGACGACCAAGGCCCGACCGACCCGCAATGACCCGGACCCGACAGCGCCGCCGCGCCCGCTCGCGACTCTCGCGGCTCAATACGACGGCCTTGTACGAATCCTGCGCCACGGCGCTGAATCGAGAAATCGAGGCGGGTGTCCTGAGGCCCGGGCAGCGCCTGCCTTCGGAACGCTCGCTCGGCGATGCGCTCGGATTCACGCGCCTCACCGTGCGACGGGCCCTGCAGGTGCTCGCGCGGCGTGGCCTGCTCGAGCCGGACGAGCGTCGCGGCTGGCAGGTGCGCAATGGCCGCGTGAGCGACAGCCTGTCGACGCTCATGGGCTTCACGCAGATGGCGCAGATGCGCGGACTCGTCGCGAGCGCGCAGATCCTGTCGCGCGAATATCGGGACGCAACTTTCGATGAATCCGAGTCGCTGCGCGTCGCGCCCGGTACCCCGATGCTGGATCTCTCGCGGCTGCGCCTGCTCGATGGCCAGCCCACGGCGATCGAGCGTCTGCGCATGCCGGCGGGCCGCATGCGCTGGCCCGATGGCTTCGACTTCACCGGCTCGATCTACGCTGCCCTCGAATCGCAGGGCATCGTCCCGACGGTCGCGGACGCCTATGTCGACGTCGTGGATGCCAGCGAAGCGGAGGCCGGCCTGCTCGGCGTCGCGGCGGGCCGTGGCCTCCTGCGAATGAATTGCATGACGACCGGCGCGGACAGCGTCGCCATCAGTCTGGAGACCTCCCTCTACCATCCGGATCGATATCGATTCCGGGCGATCCTCCACAAGCGCGCGCGGCGATGATCGCCGCCGCGGCAGGCCGGACCCGCTTCGCGCTGCGAAGCCTGGCCGCGCTGCTCGTCGTCGCGGGAGTTACGGCCGGATGCGGCCCGGGCGACGGCGCGGGACGGGGCGCGCGCGATGCAGCCGAAGACGGCGCTCTCGTCCTGGAAGTCTGGACCGCGGAAAGCGGATCGCGCCTGGCGCTCGTGCAGCAGCGCGCCGCGCAGTTTTCTTCCGGGCATCCCGGCGTCGAGGTCAACCTCACGGTGCGGGACTTCGGCTCCTATCCCGCGCAGCTGAAGCTCGCGCTCGCATCGGACAGCCCGCCTGACGTCGTGATCGGAAACCTTGGCTGGTCGCTCGACGGACCGCTGATCAAGGCGGGCCTCCTGCGTCCACTCGATCCCTGGGCCGAGCGCTACGGCTGGGGCAGCCGCTTCCCGGAAGCCGCGCAGCCGCAGATGCGATTTTCGACCGACGGCAAGCAATTCGGCCGCGGCCCGATCTTCGGTGTCCCCTACGCTGCTGACGTGATCGGCTGGTTCTACAACGTCGGGAAACTCGCAGCGCTCGGCGTCGGCATTCCGGCGACGCTCGACGAACTGGAATCGACTTTCGAACTTGCGAAGCGTGCAGGCGAAGTCCCGATCATGCTGGGCAACAAGGCGCAGTGGCCCGGGCTGCACCTCTTCTATCTCGTCAGCGGGAATCTGGCGTCCGACGATGAAATCAACGGCATCGTGTTCGGCGACCGGACAGTCAAGTGGACCGCGCCTGGGTTCGTACGGAGCGCGCGAAAGCTGGCCGAGTGGCACGAAAAGGCGTACATCGCGGCCGGCGCGAATGGCATGTCGCCGGCCGATGCCCTGGCGAAGTTCACCCAGGGTTCCGGCGTCTTCCTGCCGGCCGGTTCGTGGAACGCCGCGGAGCTGGCGGCCGCCATGGGCGATGGCGTCGGGTTTTTCCTGATGCCGCCCCTGCGTGCGGGCGAGCCGCGGCGGGCAACGGGCAGCGTCGGCTACGGCTGGCACATCACCGCCGCGAGCCGGCAACCCGACCTGGCTGCGGAATTCATCGACCATATGACCCGCGAAGAATTTGCGAGGGAGCTCGCGGCCGGCGGCGACGTCTCGCCGCTCGACCTGGGCGAGAACGCGCCCGCTGCGCCTTCGCGGCTGGCCACCGACATCCGGAATGCCTGGCAAAGCGTCGTATCCAGCAAGACGCTGCTCCCGTACCTCGATTTCGGCGCGCCGAACGGCGCGGAGGTCCTCTATCCGACGGTGCAGTCGATGATCGCGGGCGAGGAGACGCCCGAGCAAGGGCTCGCCCGAATCGAGCAGTCGCGCGAGGATTTCCTGGAATCGCTGCGATGAGCGCGGGTGGCCGCCAGGTAGTGCCGTACCTGTACGTGCTCCCGGCGTTCCTCTTCTTCGCGCCCTTTGTCCTCGTGCCTTTCGCGCACACCCTGGGCCTGTCCTTCCATGATTGGGACGGGCTCACGCAGGCTGCGTTCGTCGGGTTTTACAACTACCGCGAGGCGCTCGGCAGCGAGCTCGTGCGGTCGGCCTTTGCCCATGCGCTCGTCCTCATCGTCTTCTTCGGCGCGCTGCCGGTGCTGCTGGCGTTGCCGCTCGCGGTAAGCAGCGCGCGGGCGAAGGTGCGGGGCGGCAATGCGCTGCGGACCCTGATCATCCTGCCACAAGCGATCTCCACGGTCGTCGTCGGCGTGAGCTGGGGCTGGATCCTCGCGCTCGACGGCCCGATCAATGCCGGTCTGCGCGCGATCGGGCTCGACGTCGCCGCGATCGACTGGCTCGGGAGCTTCACCTGGGCCCTGCCGAGCCTCGGCATGATCGGTGCGTGGACGCTGCTCGGCCTGTGCGTGGCGCTATTTTTCGCGGGCCTGCAGCAGATTCCGGCGTCGCTCTACGACGCGGCTGCGGTGGACGGCGCCGGGCGCTGGCGCGAGTTCCTGGCCGTCACCTTGCCGGGCCTTGCGGGACCGCTTGCCGTGGCGCTGACGGTCACGGTCATCTCCGCCTTGCGGGCGTTCGACCTCGTGTTCGTGACGACGCGCGGCGGCCCGGGCACCGAAACCGTCGTGCCCGGACTCCTGATCTATCGGCGCGCTTTCGAGGACGGGCAGCTCGGCTCCGCGGCGGCGATCGCCGTGTTGTTGAGCGTCGTCGTGTTTGCCGCGGCCTGGCTCATCAACCGGATTGCCGACCGGAGGGCGACGTGACCGCGGCGCCGGGAACGAGGACGATCGGGAGCGTCGCGATCCTCCTCGTGTTTTCGGCGATCACGGCCTTGCCGATCCTCGGCATCGTGCTGCTCAGTCTTCAACCCCCGGATGCCATGGTGTCCGGATTCAAGTGGCCGGATCGGCTGCACTTCGGGAACTACGCCCGCGCGTTCGAGGCGGCGCATTTCGGCAGCTACCTGATATCGAGCCTGATCGTCAGCAGCGCGGTCGTCGCGGGAACGGTGGTCGTATCGACGCTCGCCGGTTATGCCTTCGGCACGATGCGCTTCGCCGGGCAGAATTTTCTTTTCTACCTGCTCCTGGCGGGTCTCGTCATACCGTTCGAGGCCGTCATCGTTCCGCTGTACGTGGAACTGCGAGCCGCCCGGCTCACCAACACCTGGTGGTCGGTGATCCTGCCGTTCATCGGCGTGAACGCGGCGTTCGGCACGTTCTGGATGCGCGCCTATTTCCGCACCGTGCCGCGCGAACTGATCGAGGCGGCGAGCCTGGACGGTGCGGGGTCGCTGCGCATCCTCTGGAGGGTGCTGCTGCCGGGAGCCCGCCCGGCGCTGCTGACGTTGGTGGTGCTCGTGTTCATGTGGTCCTGGAACGAGTTCCTGCTCCCGCTCGTCATGCTGTCGCGCGAGGACCTGCGCACGGCGCCGCTCGGCCTCGCGTTCTTTTCCGGCCGCTACACGACCGACCTCGTCGGCATGGCGGCCGCGGCGGTGATGGTCGCCCTTCCGGTGGTGGCCCTGTTCATCGCCACGCACCGGCGCTTCGTGCACGGCCTGTGGGCGGGAGCCGTGAAGCAGTGACCGCGCGCGAAGCGAATTCGCCGCTGCGGCTGACAGACGCGCAGGTGGAGGAGTACCGGAAGGACGGGTTCCTCCGCGTCGCGGCGATTACCGACGACGCCGAGATCGAAATCCTGCGCACGCTCGTCGACGACCTGTTCCGGCGGGACGGCAGTTTCGCTGCCGGCGACCGCCTCGAGCTGGGCGCCGATGCGGCCCGCGAGCCGCTCACGCAGGTCGTCAATCCCGAGCGCTACGCGCCACGGCTCGTGCAGGGGCCCGCTTATCGCAATGCGCGCGCGATTGCGCGGCAACTGCTGGGGGATGGCAGCATCCCGACCGGCCATCACGTCATCCTGAAGCCCGCCCGCGTCGGCGGCGGCACGCCGTGGCACCAGGACGAGGCTTACTGGGATCCGCGCTATGCCCACCGCGCAGTGAGCATCTGGATCGCGCTGCAGCCTGCAACGCGGGAGAACGGCTGCATGCAATTCCTCCGCGGCAGTCATCGCGGCGCGGTGCTGCCGCACGAGCTGGTCTCGCCGGCTGCGCACGGATTGCGCCTTTGCGGTGCGGCGCCCGCAAGCATGGAATTCCTCTGCGAGCTGCCGGCGGCGGGAGCGAGCGTGCATGATGGACGCACGGTCCACGGCGCCGGCGCCAACTCGTCCGGGCAGCCGCGCCGCGCGCTCGTGTTCGGGTTCGGCCTCGCGCCCGTGCTTCTCGACACGCCTAATAACTATCCCTGGCAACGGCCGGAATGGTCGGCGCCAGCCAACCCAGGAAACTGACGCATGCTCGGAATCGGAGTGCTCGGGCTCGGCAGCGTGTTTCTCGGTCCCTACCGCCAGGCCATTCGCCAGCTCGAACAGGCGGGCAAGGCGCGGTTCACGGCCGCGTTCGACATCGACCGCGACAAGACAGCCGCGGTTGCCGCGATGCATCCCTCGATCGCAACCCCTGCCACGGCGGCGGCGCTGATCGAGCGCGAAGACGTGGACGTGGTGCTCGTGCTGACCAGCATGAACGAGCACGCGGAGCTCGCCGAAGCAGCCCTGCGGGCGGGCAAGCACGTGCTGGTCGAAAAGCCGATGGCGACGCGGCTTGCGGCGGCGCAGGCGCTGCTCGAGCTCGCCCGGACCGCGAAGGGCCTGCTGGTCTGTGCCCCGCACGTCGTCTTGTCGCCGACCTTCCGGGCGATGCATGACGAAGTGATGGCCGGGAAGATCGGCACCGTGCTGCAGGCCCGCGCGCGCTACGGTTGGGCTGGCCCCTGGTGGGGCCAGTGGTTCTACCGCCCGGGCGGCGGCGCGCTGTTCGATCTCGCCGTCTACAACCTCATCAGCCTCTGCGGATTCATGGGCCCCGTACGGCGCGTATGCGCGATGGTCGGTACCGCGATCCCGAAACGCGTGGTCGAAGGCGCCGAGATCGCGGTCCAGGCGGATGACAACGCGCAGCTGCTGCTCGATTTCGGGGACAGCCGGTTCGCCTGCATCACGACCGGCTTCACGATGCAGAAGTACCGCAGCCCGGCCCTCGAGCTCTACGGCACCGAGGGTGTCCTGCAGATGCTGGGCGACGACTGGGCCCCGCAGGGCTTCGAGCGCTGGACCCGCGACCGCGAAACCTGGGAGATCGTCGAGGAGAGCGATCCGCAATGGTCGTGGACCTCAGGCCTCAAGCATCTCGTCGATTGCGTAGCCGCCGGCACGCGGCCCCTCAACCGGCCCGAGCACGCCCTGCATTGCGTGGAAGTCATGCTGGCAGCGCAGACCTCGGCGCGGGAAGCGCGGTTCGTGACGATCGAATCCGGATTCCCGGCGCTCGACTTCAGCCAGCTGCCGGCGGGCCCGGCGGACGATCACCGGCGCCGGCACGATCCGAGATCCGGCTAGGGACCGGCCGCACCGATGGCAGCGATCACGATCGAAGGCGCGAACCGCACGTTCCCCGACGGCACGCGGGCGCTGGACGACGTGAGCCTCGCCGTCGGCAGCGGGGAATTCCTGGTGCTCGTCGGCCCTTCCGGCTGCGGCAAGTCCACCTTGTTGCGCGCGGTGGCCGGTCTCGAGGGCCTCGACAGCGGCCGCGTGCTCATCGGCGAGGTCGACGTCACCAGAAAGCCCGCGGCCGAGCGCGATATCGCGATGGTGTTCCAGAGCTACGCGCTGTACCCGCAGATGTCGGTCCGCGACAACATCGAGTTCGGGCTCAAGTCGCGCCACATGAGCGCGTCAGATCGGCGCGAGCGCGTCGCCGAAGTGGCCGGGCTGCTCGGTCTCGATGCACTGCTCTCGCGGCGCCCGGGGCAGCTGTCCGGCGGCCAGTTGCAGCGCGTCGCAATGGGCCGCGCCATCGCGCGGCGGCCGCAGGCGTTCCTGATGGACGAGCCGCTCTCCAACCTGGACGCGCAGCTGCGCTCGTCGATGCGCGCCGAGCTCGCGAGGATGCGCGAGCGGCTCGAGGTCACGACGATCTACGTCACGCACGACCAGGTCGAGGCGATGACGCTGGGTGAGCGGGTCGCCGTCATGCGCGACGGTGCGATCCAGCAATGCGACACGCCGCGCAGGCTCTTCGACCGGCCCCGCAACTCTTTCGTGGCGACGTTCATGGGCTCGCCGCCGATGAACCTGCTCGAGGCAAGGAGGACGGCGACGGGAATCCGCTTCGGGATGTTCGAGTTGCCGCTCGGCGGTCGTGCGCGGCTCCCGGACAAGGCCCCGGCCGACCTGCTCCTGGGGCTGCGGCCCGGCGACTTCGCGCTCGATGGCAGTGCGCCCGGCCATTGGCCGCGCCTCGACGTCGTGCTGCACGCCGTGGAGGAGCACGGCCATGAGCGAATCGTGCGCTTCGGTTGCGGCGCGGAATCCGATACCGCGGCCGAGGTCGCGGCGCTGCTTGGCGGCCGGGGCGACATCGCGGCCGGCGAGCGGCTGCGCCTTGCCGTCGACACGGCACATCTGCATTTCTTCGATCCGGGAAGCGGTGAGGCTGTCACATGGGAAAACTGATCACGACGGCGGTGGTTTCCGTTCTGCTGATCGTTCACGGCGCGCCGGTCCAGTCTCGGGAACGCACCGGTCTCTACGATCCCGCCGTGGAGGCGCGGGTGGATGCGCTGCTGGGCCGGATGACGCTCGAAGAGAAAGTCGGGCAGGTGGTGCAGTACTCGGCGGGCCAGCCGACCGGGCCGGGCACCGGCCGCACGGACTACGAGGACATGATCGCCAAGGGGCAGATCGGTTCGCTCTTCAACATCTCGACGGCGAAGGAAATCAACGCCTCCCAGCGGATCGCCGTCGAGAAATCGCGCCTCGGGATCCCGATCATTTTCGGCCTCGACGTGATCCACGGTTTCCGGACGGTGTATCCGGTTCCGCTGGCCCTGGCATCGACCTGGGATCCGCTGCTGGTGGAGCAGGCCGCACGGGTGGCGGCGCGCGAAGCCTCGTCGACCGGGATCCGCTGGACGTTCTCTCCCATGGTCGACATCGCCCGCGACGCGCGCTGGGGGCGCATGACGGAAGGTGCCGGCGAGGATCCGTATCTCGGGTCCGTCATGGCGGCCGCTTACGTGCGTGGCTACCAGGGAATGCGCCTCGATGCGCCGGACAGCCTCGCGGCCTGCGCCAAGCACTACGTCGGCTACGGGGCGGCCGAAGGCGGCCGCGACTACAACACGACCGAGATTTCCGAGCACACGCTGCGCCAGGTCTATCTTCCGCCGTTTCGCGCGGCCGTCGACGCGGGAGCCGGCACGATCATGAGCGCGTTCAACGCCCTCAACGGCGTGCCCACGTCCGCCAACCCGTTCACCCTGCGGCAGATCCTGCGTGAGGAATGGGGATTCCGCGGCGTCGTGGGCAGCGACTGGGAGTCGGTGCGCGAGTTGATCCACCACGGTATTGCGAACGATCGCGAAACAGCGGCCCGCAAGGGATTTCTCGCCGGTGTCGACATGGACATGGCGAGCAGCGTCTATCACGATCACCTGGCGGACCTGGTGAAGTCGGGCGAAGTGCCGCAGGCGCGACTCGACGAATCCGTGCGCAACGTCCTGCGGCTGAAGTTCGCGCTCGGCCTGTTCGAGAATCCGTACGCCGACGAGGCGCGCGAGGCGGGGGCGATGCTCCGGCCGGACGGCGTGGCGCTGGCGCGAAAGGCGGCCGAGCGTTCCTTCGTGCTGCTCAGGAATTCGGGCGGACCACTCAATGCGCCGCTGTTGCCGCTCGCGGCGCGCCCAGGCGCCATCGCGCTGATCGGGCCGCAAGCCGAGGACCGCGCCAGCATGCTGGGCTCCTGGGCCGGACTGGGTCGCGTCGAGGATGTCGTGACGCTGCGCGATGCGCTCGCCGAGCGCGTAGGCGCGGCGAACCTGGTCTACCAGAAGGGCGTCGGCATGACCGATGGCACCGACGCGGAGCTGGCCGCCGCCGTCGCGGCCGCACGGCAAGCCGACGTCGTCCTCCTGGCGCTCGGCGAGAACGGCCCCGCGATGACGGGCGAGGCCACGTCGCGTGCCCACCTCGGATTGCCCGGGCGTCAGCAGGAGCTGCTCGAGAAGGTCGTCGCGACCGGAAAACCCGTGGTGCTCATCCTGTTCAGCGGGCGTCCGCTGACGCTGCCCTGGGCGTTCGAGCAGGTACCGGCGGTGCTTGCTGCGTGGCTGCCCGGCATCCAGGCGGGACCGGCGCTCGTTCGCACGCTCTTCGGCGAGGCCGATCCGACCGGCAAGCTGGTCGTGAGCTGGCCCCGCAGCGTCGGGCAGCTCCCGCTCTACTACAACGCCCTCAACACCGGACGACCGGCCAACAAGAGCGACCTGACGAATCCGCTTGGCGACAGCGACGACACCTACGTTTCGCGCTACATCGACGAGCGCAACGACCCGCAGTTTCCGTTCGGCTTTGGCTTGTCTTACGCCACGTTTCGCTATGGCGCGACGGCCATCAACGGCGGGGAACTCAAGGCGTCCTTGCTGAAAACGGCCCTGCGCGAACCTGCGGCGGGTGATGAGGCAGCGCTGACTGTCAGTGCCGATGTCACCAACACCGGCGCGCGGCCGGGCGAGGAAGTCGTCCAGCTCTATGTCCGGCTCATGGGAACGAGCGTTGCCCAGCCGATTCGCGCGCTGAAAGGTTTCCAGCGGGTCGCGCTGGCACCCGGTGAGACGAAGAAGGTGACGTTCAATTTGCATCCAAACGCTCTCGCGCTGTGGAACGATCGCAACCAGTGGGTCGTCGAGCCGGCGAGGCTGGCGGTGTGGATCAGTCCGGATTCGGCGCAGGGCACGCCCGCCATCGTCGAAGTCCGGCCGTAGCCCGCGGGCGATGTCGCGCCGGTCCATGGCGGCGTTCCTGCTGGCGATCGCCGGCCTGCCGGCGGCCGCAGATGCCGCGACGATCCTCTTCGTCGGCAACAGCTTCACGGCCGGGTCGGGGTCGGAGGTCGAAAGTTATCGGCCCGAGACCGTGACGGACCTGAATCGCGAGGGAATCGGCGGCGTGCCGGCCTTGTTCAAGGCCTTCACCCGGCAAGCGGGTCTCGCGTACGACGTGCATCTCGAAGTGGCCGGCGGGATGAACCTGGATTTCCACTTCAGGGAGAGAGCGGCTCTCATTGACCGCGCCTGGGATCACGTCATCCTGCAGGGCTACAGCACGCTCGATGCGGATGCGCCCGGCAATCCCGGGAAGATCATCGACTACTCGGCGCGGCTCGCGCGGCTCTTGCGCGCCGCGAATCCCGAGGTCGATGTGCGCCTGTTCGCGTCCTGGTCGCGCGCCGACCAGACCTACCTGGAGTCCGGTCACTGGTTCGGCAAGCCGATCGAGGCGATGGCAACCGAGGTGCGGGCGGCGTACGACGAGGCGGCTGCGCGGTCGCCCGACATCGGCGCCGTAATGCCGGTCGGGGAGGCCTGGAACCGGGCCATCGCGGACGGCATCGCGATCAGGAATCCGTACCCGGGTGCCGGCGCCGGTCAGATCAACCTGTGGGCACCCGACGGCTACCACGCGAGCGCCTGCGGTTCATACCTGGCTGCGCTCGTGATCTTCGGCAGCGTGACTGGCCGCGATCCGCGCAGCCTGGGACGCGACGAGCAGGCTGCGGCGCAACTGGGCATTTCCACCGATCAGGTCCTCGCGCTTCAGCGCATCGCCTTCGAATCCGTCCGGAACTGGCAGCGGGTCGCCGCCGCGTCGGATGAGTTCGACGGTCCTGCGCTCGATGCCGCCGAGTGGAAGAAGGGCCTCTGGTACGACACGTCGGGCATTCTCGCTTTCAAGCCGGAAAACGTCGCCGTGTCCGGCGGACATCTCGCGCTGACTGCGCGGAAGGAGGCGTTCAACGAAAAGTCCTTCACGATTGGCGCCGTCGAATCCCTGTTCGACGTGCCGGGCGCGCCGAGCTACGTGGAGGTTCGCGCCCGGGCGCTGCCTCGCGACGCGAACGTGCTGAGCGCCGTCTGGCTGCAATCCTCGCCGCTGGCCGTGGCCAATAACCCGAATCCCGAAGTGGACATCCAGGAAACTTTCAACTTCCAGGTCCTCGTCAGCACGCTGCACACCTGGGCCATCGATCCGGCCAGACCTGCGCCGACGGTTCCTGAGGACTACCTCCATACCCGGACGCCCCCGCACGAGTTCGTGGCAGGCGTGGACGTCAGTGCAGACTTCCATGTCTACGGTCTGGAACGCAGCGTCTCGAAACTCCGCTTCTTCTTCGACGGGAAACTCGCCTGGGAGGTCGCGCCGTCGGACCCGTCCTTCGTGAACATGCCCCGCCACGTCGTGCTGAGCCTCGAAGGCCACCTCGGCGACCCGGTGGAGAAATTCCTGCCCGGGAGTTTTCTCGTCGACTATGTGCGGACCTACGTCCCCGCGGCCGACTGAGCCAGCAGCTTCCTGAAATCCTCGTATGCGGCTTTATTCGCGAATCCACCCTGCGGACCGGTGGTCAGGCCCCAGCCGTCGTCCTTGTCGGGCAGCGCCGGGTGGTGCTCGTCGTTGAGCTCATAATTGAAGATGACTTTTACGGCCGGATCCGCGCCTAGAATGCCGCTCTCTCGGTTGTAGTGGCTGCGGATGAACGCGCTCTGCGCCTCTTCTCCGCCCGCCTGGTCGGCGGTGGTCCATCCGGTCTCCGTGATCCAGATCGGCCTGCGCCCGGCGACCACGCGCTTCACGTCCTCGAACTGCGTGCTGCGATGGAACGGGTAGTAATGGACGGAGACGGCATCCACGAGGTCCAGGAGCCCATGTTCGACCAGCGTCTTCAGGTAGGCGACGCCTTCGGCATTCGCTCCCACCGCAGGACCGACGACGCGCGCCTCCGGATGGGCTGCCCGGATCGTGGCGCGAGCCTCGCGCAACATTGACAGGTAGTTCTCGGGCGCAATGGGGCCGCCCCACCAGTTCATCTCGGGCTCATTCGCGATTTCCCACGCCCGCACGTCGGGCGTGGCCTCTACCTGTCTTTTCACGTACGCCGCCCAGCCCGACGTGTCCGTGGAGTACCACGGCAGGAGCGCCAGCACGTGAATGCCCTTGCCCGCCATGTCGGCGGCAAAGCGCGCGTCCCTCGCCGGCTCCTGGAAATCGCCGCGAATCCAGAACGGGCCCGCGGCACGCAGGTCATCCAGCACGGCCGCCGCCGCTGGCGTGTATTCATCGCCGAAGGCGGCGTGGTGAAAACAAACACCGAATTCCACGGCACCGCGCTCGCCGGCACTGGCCGGCGACAGGAAGCCAAGTGCGAGGAAGAGAAGGGCGCCGTATCGCATGGCGTGGCTAGCCCGCCGAAGCGCGGCGCAATTCCCGCCGCGGAATCAGGCGCGTGAGCAATGCCGGACCGCCCGAGGGGCGCAGCTCCGGATGCTCCGCGAGAAAGCCGCGCCGCGCGCTCGCCGCCGTGTGCGAGTCGTCGCCGGGCGCCCAGCCCGGCGGCCTGAAGAGGTAAGCAAGCTTTTCGTGCCAGCCGCGCGCCCTGCGCACATCGCGCGCCAGCAGCAGGAACTCGCCGAAGTAGAAATCCACGAAGCTGGTGACGTTGATGTCGCGCGTGATCCCGTATTCGATCTTCACCTCATCACGCAGCGGCTGCAGCGTGCCGAACATCCAGTCCCAGAACGGCAGCAGCGAGCAGTAGTTCCTGTCCATGTAGAGCGGGTTCCTGGCGTGGTGGACCCGATGGTAGGAGGGCGTGATGATGAAGAAACGCGCCGGGCCGAAGCGGCCCGTCCGGAACGACCGTTCGCCGGCGTGGATGAAGGTCCCCCAGGTGACCTCGAACGCCATGAGCACGACCAGCATGCCGGGTTCCACCCCGAGCAGCATCAGTAGCGGAATCTGTACGAGCGCGGAGTAGTAGCCTTCGGCGAAGAAGTGCACCCACGCGACCGTCATGTTCAGGTTCTGCGGCGCGTGATGGGGCGAATGCAGGCACCACAGCAGGCGTACCTTGTGGGCGCCGAAGTGCCAGATCCACATGGTCAGGTCCCACATCAACAGGGCGTAGAGCCAGCCGTGCCAGCTGTAACCGATGCGAAACAGGGCAAACGGTTCGAAATACGGAAGCAGTCGCCAGAACACGTCGATCACGATCAGCCGCGGCAGCAAGCCGAGCAGCAGTCCGGCGAAAAACGTCGGCTGGTACTCGAGCGCGGTCGCCCGGAACAGGCGCGCCACAAGGCCCGGCCCCTTGCCGCGTTCCTGGCCGGCTTGCGTGACGAGGAAACGCGCCAGCTCCCACAACGTCAGCAGCGCGATCAAAAACCCGACGACCGCGAGCACGCTGTCGTGGTATTTCCCTTCGTTGTAGGGCCTGAGCAGGTCGGTGACGAATCCCTCGCCGCCCGCCGTCGCACGCGCATAGCCCATGAAGCCGGTGCCGAGCTGCCAGGTGGTGTAGGCGAACACGCCGGCGAAAAGCAATGCTTCCAGTCGCCGCCACGGCGGCGGCGTGCCGCGCCAGATCGGTACTTCACGCTCGGTCATCTCGGTCATGGGATGCGGGAGAACTCGACTGCGTCGATGTAGACCGCTCCCGGGGCGCCGGCGGCCTGGCCGAAGACGAGCGTCAGCCGGGCCTCGACCGCGCCCGCCGGCGCGACCGCTTCCAGTGTGTGGTCCTGCCAGGCGTCGGTTGGCGTCGTCGCGTCGGCGATCGGGATCTCTTCGACGCCCAGCATCGCGGGGCCTGCAAAGTACTCGCCCCAATGATTGTAGAACTCGATTTTCATGAATGCGCGGTCGTTCGGGTCGGTGAGCTTGTCTTGCGAGCGCAGGCGCGCGGACAGGCTTGCGCGCACCCGCTCGCCGCCGGCGACGCTGATGCCCTGCGATGCACCGGAATAGTTGCCATCCCCCGTACCCTGGCCCGCAAGCCTCAAGGCATGGGTTCCGTCCCGCGATACCTCGCGCAGCACGCGTACCTTCGGATTCCGGTCGACCTGGTTGCCGAAGAGGTGCCAGCCGGCCGCGGAGCCGCCGTTGGCATCGAACCCGCCGTTCTGGAACGACCGTTCGCCCGGCTCATCGGCGAGCTCATAGACGCGAACCCAGTCCACGTCGGCTCCGTCGATGATGAGCCGCATCGGCGCGGTGACATGTGGCAGGAAGTATCCCGCCTCGTCGTTGTAGATCATGGCGTGGTAGACATCGTCGACGTAGAACCGCAGCTGGTTGAAGACCCACTCGCAGGCAAACGTATGGAACCCGTCGTTGAACGAGACGAGCCCGTCCCCGATCGCCATTTGCTGCTCGAATGCGAAGGATTGCGGCATGGCGGAGCCGCGCGGAACCCAGTGAAAAGCGCTCGAAGTGATCGTCGGCTGCCCGGCATGGAACTGCACGATGTCGATGCCGCCTTCCGTCGGCCACGGCGCATCGGGCTGCAGCCGGATCGTCGAGGACGCGCCCTCCTTCCCCGTCAAGCGCGCGCGCACCTCCCAGCGCCCCAGCCGCTGCGCATGCCGGCTGACCCATCGGCCGTCGATGCTCTGCCAGGCTTCCTCATTCCGCGACCTGGAGTGGTCGCTCCATGCTATCCGCCACCGGGGCGGCGGACCTGTAGCCGGCGCCAGGTGCACGATCGCGCCGCCCGCCGCTGCAAGCGCGAGGTCGAGCCTGTCGGCCGGCGATACGTTGCGCTCCGTTCGCGCGAAGCCATGTACCGCGGCGGGATCGTCCTGGTAGATGATCGCGCGAAACATTCCGGGCGGCAGGAACGAGAGGGACAGGCGCAAGTCCCTCGCGTTTCCATCCGTCATCGCGCCGATCCACCAGTCGTTGCCGCTGCGGCGCGCGATGGAGATTTCCTTGCCCGGCTCGGCGACCAGGGCCTTTGTCTCGTCCCAGGTCGAGGGCACTTCGGTCAGGATCCGCGTGAGCGGATGGCGGCGGTAGGCCGACGGATAGTCGGCCATCATTGGCAGGTGATTCTGCAGCACGACGTAGGAGGCCAGCATTCGCGCGGGCGTGCCGATCACCAGCGGTGCGGAGGCTCTCGGCTTGAATTGATCAGGCGACACGCCGCGCAGGGATCCCTGGTGATAGTCGAGCGGTCCGGCGAGCATCCGCGTGAGCGCCACGGTGACGTCGTGCTCGGGCGTCACGCCGCGGTCGTCCCACTTGTCGTGCTCCCAGTTGAGCACGGCCTCGCTGTTGAGAAGATTCGGGTAGGTCCGCTCGAGGCCCGTCGGTGCCGCGACGCCGTGAAACGTCACCGTCAAGTGGTTGTCGGCTGCGAGTTGCAAGAGCTCGCGCTGGAAATTGACCATCTCCTGGTCGTCGCGGTCCATGAAATCGATCATCACGCCTTCGATGCCCCACGCGCGATAGAGCGGAAATGCGCGGGTCATGTGCTGCCGCGCGGCCTGCCAGTGCATCCACAGCCGGATCCGCACGCCCTTCCGCCGCGCGTAGGCGATGACCTCCTGCAGGTCCAGCCCGTCGATGCCCCGGGTGATATCGGCGCCTTCGTAGGGCACGATGGGTCCGCCGTACCAGGCCTGGCCATCCACGCCGTCGAGCGTGTGATACGGAATGCCGTACTCCGCGCAGAAATCGATGTAGTACTTCGCCGTCTCGGTATTGAGGCCCATCCTGAACGGAACGCTCGCTTCGAAGAAGTCGTTCCACCACGGGAACGTCGTCTTGCCCGGCGTGATCCACGAAACATCGCGGATCGCGCTCGGCGCATTGAGCTTGAGCACCGTGTCCGATTCGAGCAGCCGGCGGGCGTCCTCGGCGACCAGGATCAGGCGCCACGGCGAGTCGTGGGGCAAAGCCGCCCGAACCGCGAAGTTCGGTGCATCGGGTCGGGGTGAGAGCCGGCTCACCAGGCGCCCGCCAACGCCCCGCGCGCGTTCGAGATACAGGCCGGCATGGTCGGTCAGGTTCGCTTCGAGCACGGCGGCCCAACCGACGCCCGGCAACTCGACAAGCAACGGCAGCCCCAGCAGCCGGCCTGCCGGAATCTCGTCTACGCCCAGGCGCTCGTAACGGCCTTCATGCGAGGTCGTGAAGCCCTCGAGCATCAAGAACGTCGCGACCGAACCCGCGGGAAATACGAACTCCGTCCGTTCCTCCGCCAGTTCCAGAGGCGGCCCGTCCGTCGGCCCGGGGAACCGGTATCTCAGCGCCACGCCGTCGTCGTAGGCCCGCAACACCAGCTGCCATTCCCGCGGCTTCACGCCGTGCTCGTGCAGCGTAAGCGTGGCTTCGTTGGCGCGATCGACCACGTGCCGCCGCTTGCCTGGGTACTGCTCGAAGGACGCGTCGATCGTGGCCGGCTTCGTGCCGACGATCTCGGTCTTGCGGCCGAGTTCCGTGCCGTCCTCAAGCCGCACGCCCAGGTGGGACGCGTCGATGACGACGCGGCCTCCGAGTGTCACCCGATATTGAAGCCGGCCCGCCGGCCCGGCTGCGGGCCCATCAAGAATCTCCACCTGCAGGCGGCCATCCGGGGAACGAACCACGACAGGCTCGTCCGCAAGCGCCGCGGCCGAAAGCAGCAGGATGAACCCCGCACCGAACCTGCACGTCATGTTGTCAATCCGCCCGGGGTGAATACACTGCCACAGCCATGAGCAATAGATACACCCCGGCCCTGGTCGTCCTCACCTCGCTGTTCTTCATGTGGGGGCTGATCACTTCGCTCAACGACATCCTCATCCCGTACCTGAAGGCGCTGTTCGATCTGTCCTACTTCGAGGCGATGCTGATCCAGTTCTGTTTCTTCGGCGCGTATTTCGTCATGTCGTTCCCGTCCGGCTACCTGGTCGAGAAGGCCGGCTATCGCCGCGGCATCATCATCGGGCTGCTGGTCGCGGGCATCGGCTGTCTCGGCTTCTGGCCCGCCGCCTCGCTCCATGCCTATCCACTGTTTCTGCTGGCGCTGTTCGTGCTCGCGTCGGGAATCACGCTGCTCCAGGTCGCCGCCAATCCCTACGTCGCGATCCTGGGCGAGCCGGCGACGGCCGCGAGCCGATTGAACCTGACGCAGGCCTTCAATTCGCTCGGGACGACGGTGGGTCCCTGGGTGGGGTCCATCCTGATCCTGTCGATCGTCTCGACCGCGCGCGATGCGAGCGCCGTGCAGCTGCCGTACCTGATCCTGGCAAGTGCGCTGTTTCTCATCGCCCTCGCGTTTTCGCAGTTTCGCCTGCCAGCCGTCAGCGCCGCGGGCTCGTCGGCCGACGCGCAATCCGTCGCCGCGCGGGAAAGGAGCGTCTGGCGCCACCGGTCCCTGGTGCTCGGCGCGGTCGCGATCTTCGTCTACGTGGGCGCCGAGGTGACGATCGGGAGTTTTCTCGTCAACTTCATCGCGCAGCCCGATATCGGGGCAATGCCCGAGAGTAGGGCCGGGCAATTCGTGTCGCTCTATTGGGGAGCCGCGATGGTGGGCCGCTTCATCGGCGCGGCGGTGCTGAGGAAGGTGAGCCCGGGAAAACTGCTCGCCTTCAACGCGGTCTGCGCGATCGTCCTGCTCGCCATCACGATGACCACGCAGGGCTCGATCGCGATGTTTGCGGTGCTCGCGGTCGGCCTGTTCAACTCCATCATGTTCCCGACGATTTTCACGCTCGGCATCGCCCACCTCGGACGGCACACGGGGGAGGGGTCAGGCGTGCTGTGCATGGCGATCATCGGCGGCGCGGTCGTACCGCTCCTCGCCGGCCATGTCGCCGACCTGTCCGGCATCGCCGTCTCCTTCGTCATTCCCGCAGCTTGCTATGCCTACATCGTCTACTACGGTCTCGCAGGGCATCGGGAAGCCGCATGAAGCGTGGCGCCGTGCTTGCGCTCGCCGCAGTCCTCGCGGCGGCCGCTCTGGCGCCGGCCTGCGCCCCGCGCCACGAAGACAGCTCCAAGGACCTGCGCCGCGGCAATGGCAGTGAACCTGATTCCTTAGACCCGCAACTCGCGCGCATGGAAGCGGCGATGACCATCCTGCGCGACTGCTACGAGGGGCTCGTCTCGATGGCGCCCGACGGCACGCCCGTGCCCGGCGCCGCCGCGCGCTGGGCCGTCTCGGAGGACGGCCGGCGATATACATTTACATTGCGACCCGGCGCGCGCTGGTCGAACGGCGACCCCGTGGTCGCCGACGACTTCGTCGCGGCCTGGCGCCGCCTGGTGAATCCCGCGACGGCTTCGCAATACGCGCTGATGCTGGAGCCGGTCGTGAACGCGGCCGCGATCGTCGCGCGCAGGTCGCCGGTCGACACGCTCGGCGTCTCGGCGCCGGACGCGGCGACGCTCGTCGTCGAGCTCGCCGAGCCGAGCCCCTATTTTCTCGCGACGCTCTCGCATCCGAGTACTTTCCCGGTGCACCGGCCGACGCTCGCGGGGAACCCGAAGGAATTCGCGCGCCCGGGCGTCGCCGTGACGAACGGCGCGTTCACGCCGGTCGAGTGGACGATCGGCTCGCACATCCTCGCGAAGCGAAACAAGGACTACTGGAACGACACGGCGACGAAACTCGACGCCGTGCGCTACGTGCACGTCGCCGATCCCGCAACCGAGCTCACGCGCTTCCGCGCCGGCGACCTCGACGTCACGTACACCACGCCGCCGGGCGAGGCGGAGCGCCTCCGTCGCGACCTGCCGGGGCAGCTGCACGTCGCGCCGACGCTCGGCGTGTACTACTACGGCCTCGCGCTCGACCTGCCGCCGTTCGAGGACGCGCCGAAGCTGCGCCAGGCGCTCGCGATGGCGGTGGACCGCGAGGTGCTCGCGCGCCAGGTGCTGGGCGACGGCGAACTGCCGGCCTACGGCTGGGTGCCGCCGGGTGTCGCGGGTTACGTGCCGCAGCAGTTCGCGTGGGCGAGGCTCGATCCTGCCGTGCGGGTTGCCGAGGCGAAGCGGCTCTACGCCGAGGCCGGCTACTCGGCCGCGAAGCCGCTCCGTATCGAGCTGCGCACCAGCAAGAGCCCGCTGCACGACCGCATCGCGCTCGCGGTCACGGCGATGTGGAAGGAAACGCTCGGTGCCGAGGCGACCCTGCGCTCGGAGGACTTCCGCGTGCTGAAAGCCGCGGTGGACGCGCGCGAGGCGCCGCTGTTCCGCGGCAGCTGGATCGGCGACTACAACGACGCGTACTCGTTCCTGCAGGTGCTGAAGGGCGGGTTCGGCATCAACCTGCCGCGCTACGCGAGCGATCCCTACGACGTCGCGCTCGCGATGGCCGCGACGGCTGACGGCGCGCAGCGCGCCACCTGGCTCGCGGCCGCCGAAAGTCAGCTGCTCGCCGACGTCCCCCTGATCCCGCTCTATTTCTACGCCTCCAAGCACCTCGTCGCGCCGCGCGTCCAGGGCTGGTACGACAACGTCATGAACGTCACCTACAGCAAGGACATTTCAACCGTTCCGTAACCACGACGCGCAACGGATGCATTAACTTGACGGCCATTCAAGTCCACGATCATGCCTTGCCGACGTTGAATGTCACGATTCCTTCCAGCCCAATTTCGCGCGATCCATTCGAAATACTCACATCTACGGCCGACATTCCGATTATAGTGGTGCATAGTCGACGCCCCAAGAGTAGAGCGATGCGGCAGCGTGCACGACGTCCAAAGTCTCTCCAATCGTGCACGCGCACGTCGGTCAGCTTGCCGATCCTCGTCTACTCCGAGTTGGAACGACTAGCCAGCAAGAGGAACGTTTCTTTAGCTTGGGTCATACGAGATGCCGCGGAGCGATATGTCGTGGACGGAGGCGAGCAGTCGAGCGATGGCCAACTTGGGTTGGGCTTCAGTTCGGCTTTAAGGAGAGTCACTACGCGCGCCGAAGCCAAGGCGCATGGACTATCGCACCGCGTAACCGGGTTGTTCGCGGGCATCGGCGGGATCGAATTGGGATTGCAAAAAGCAGGTCATCACGCTGCACTCCTCTGCGACAACGACCCGGCGGCGATGGCCGTCTTGGAAGCGAAATTCCCCACCGTACCGCGGCATGGTGACGTCATCACGCTCGATAGAGTCCCGAAGGAAACGACCCTTGTTTCGGCTGGCTTCCCTTGCCAGGATCTTTCGCAAGCCGGCACCACGAAAGGAATTGCAGGTTCGCGATCTGGTCTCGTTGGAGAAGTTTTCCGGTTAATTCGCTCGTCAAGCACGCCATGGATCCTGCTTGAGAATGTGCCATTCATGCTGCAACTGGCGCAAGGTGAGGCGATGAACGTGATTACCTCGGCCTTGGAGGATCTGGGCTACAGTTGGGCATACCGTGTCGTCGATTCTCGTGCGTTTGGACTCCCACAGCGCCGTCGCCGCGTTTATTTGATCGCATCAAACGTAGCCGATCCGAGGACTATCTTGTTCGCAGATGAAGCGCCGTCGGTGCCGGAACGAGAGAAGAATGGGCATCCTGTCGCCTACGGATTTTATTGGACTGAAGGACTACGCGGCTTGGGGTGGGCAGTCGATGCGGTACCTACGCTGAAAGGTGGATCGACAATCGGAATTCCGTCGCCACCCGCAGTCTTGCTGACCGATGGTCGTATCGTCACGCCAGCCATTGAAGACGCAGAGATGCTTCAAGGTTTCCCCCGTAACTGGACCAAATCTGCTGAACGCGTGGGTAAGCGAACTTTGCGTTGGAAGTTGGTCGGCAATGCAGTAAGCGTTCCCGCGTCACATTGGATCGGAAGGAGGCTGCGAAACCCATTGCCGTGCCTCGAATTTGCAACTCGCACTATGGTCGATCATCGACACTGGCCTACTGCGGCGTGGAACATCGGAGCGGGGCGCACAGCCGTGATTGCATCGGAATTTCCGATCCATTCAAGGAGGCGATCACTTGAATCGATGATCGCGGAGCGTGCAACCGATTTGTCAGCGAGAGCGACCGCAGGCTTTCTCGCAAGAGCGTCGAGAGCTCAGTTGAGATTTCCGGCGCATTTTCTTCCCGCAGTGCGCGCACATCTTAAGCGCATGCAGAGCACCTTGAGCCGCGACGATCGACAGGCATCCTCGAAAGTAAAGTCTCATTACCGACGACGTACGGTAGGCGCAACCTGACGTCCGGTAAGCCGCGAGCGTCTGCAGCGCTCATGAGCTTGGCATTCTAGTCGTCATGGGTTGGATCCGATTCAAACACGTTGAAAGGCGACTCAGCGGTGGCCGCTTTCTATTCACTACCGCAAGTGACTCGATCCGCATGGGCCGCATTCGCAGAAAAGATACTGCACCCGAGATAGCGGTGCGTCGGGCAGCGAGCAACTTGAGGCTGAGATATCGGTTAGACAACCGAGACCTGCAGGGATCGCCGGATCTCGCCAATCGCACCGGTCGGTGGGCAATCTTCGTTCACGGGTGTTTCTGGCACGGGCACGTCGGGTGTGCAAAGTATTCGATTCCGAGGAGGAATCGGGCGTTTTGGCGCACCAAGCTGCGCGCGAATCGGAACCGTGATGCTCGCGTAGAGCGAGAACTGCGCGGCGTCGGCTATCGCGTGGTAGTGATCTGGGAATGCCAGGCCATGAGTGAACAGTTGGTTTTGAAGATGTTGAGCAAGTTGTTGCGCTCTCGCCGCAACGGACCTCGAACTATTGGCCGCTTTCCGATTCGTCGGATTCGTCGTTCGGCTCCGGTTCGGATCCGTCGTCCCACGTGAAGTCCAGGGAGTTTCTCGAGTTATAGGTTTCATGGCAGGCATCGATGAATTCGTTGAACTCGAGCGAGTTACTGGGTCTACCGGCTTTCGGCGGCGCAGATTCAACGTCGAAGAAACGGAGGTCGCTCCCATCTGGCTCGTAGAGGGCGATATAGAGTTTTTCGAACCGATCGGCATCATCATGGGGTCCTGAGCGACCGGAGTATGGGCGCAAGTGTCGGACCCAGCTTCCGAACGATGACGAATTGTTTTTCTTGGCGTCATCACAACTGTCGATCGGGAGGAACAGGACGCCAATCATGACGGCGTATGGCTGACGTTTGTGGTATCCACTGGCTTCGATGCGCAACTCCTCTTCATTACGCTTCTTGTTGTGGGTGTAACGTCGACTTCCAGTTCCTTCACGAATATGGACGGACTTCAAGGATAGTCCAAGGGCCAGACCCATTTCCGGACTTGAGAAATTTACGTCCAGCTGTTTGGCACCGCGAAGGGATTGCGACTTGCGTTTCGGAGAGCATTCGGTGCCAGGCAAGTGTCGAGCGAGGGCCGACGCAATTTCCTGCCCCATCTTGTCGGCAAAACGAATTGCGTATTTGTTCTTGTCCTCTTTGGATGACTCAGACCTAGGCCGAGGTACTGCGGCAGCCAACACCCGCCTGATGACCTGTGCTCCGTTAGGAGCTTTTTTTGTAGTTCGTTTCGCCATGGAACTTCAAACGTAGCAGATTGGAATTTGGGCTGTATCTTTGAGCGTCCGGCGAAAGTGTCCGCACTATGTCCGCGGACACTTAGGTTCCGGCCAAGCCCGCACGGCACCGCTTTCAAAACAGCAGGTTACGCGCGATTCAAACTTGGCACGCCCCATGCAACATCCAAGAAGCGTGAGAGCCAGGCCATGAAGATCACCAACCTTCGCCCCCTGTCGTCCGGCCGTCGCGACGAAGCGCCCGCCGGCGACGCCTCGATCCGCGGCACCGACGCACAGGACATCGCCGTCGCCGGCAAGCCGGACCGGACGCGCCAGAAAATGATCGCGGCCGCCGCGGGCGGCCTCGCGCTGATCCTGGTATTCGGCCTCCTGATCCGCGGCTGGAGCTCGACCGAGCACACCGTGTCGCGCGAGCGGCTGCGGATCGCGACGGTCGTCGAGGGTCCCTTCGTGCGCGATGTCTCGGCGCAGGGCACGGTGGTCGCCGCCGTGAGTCCGACGTTGTTCGCGGTCGCGCCAGGCAACATCAGCTACCAGGTCCGTGCCGGCGACACCGTCAAGGCCGGCCAGGTGCTGGCGACCCTCGCGAGCCCGTCGCTCGAGAGCGAGTACCGGCGCGAGCGCGCGACGCTCGAAAGCCTCGACACCACGCTGCAGCGCCAGGCGATCGAGATTCGTCGCCAGAAGCTCTCGACCAAGGAAGCGGGCGACCTCGCAAACGTGCAGATCCGCGCCGCCGACCGCGAGCTGCAGCGCGCGCAGACCGCGTGGGACAAGGGCGCGATCCCGGAGCGCGATCTCAGGTCCGTCGAGGACGATCGCGAATCCGCGAAGCTCGCCTACGACCACGCGATGGAGACCGCGGGCCTCGAGCAGGAGAGTCTCGACCTCGACCTGCGCGCGCGGCGGCTCGAGCGCGAGCGCCAGGGATTCGTCGTCGCGAACTTCAAGCGGCGCGTGGACGAACTGAGCGTGCGCTCACCGGTCGACGGCATGGTCGCGAACCTCGCCGCCGCCGAGAAGGCGAGCGTCGCGGAGAACGCGCCGCTGCTGACCGTCGTCGACCTCTCGGCCTTCGAGGTCGAGTTCCAGGTCGCCGACGTCTACTCGCGCGACATCAAGGCGGGCATGGAGGCGGAAATCTCGCTCGATGGCCAGGAGCACAAGGGCCTGGTCACCGCGATCTCGCCGGAAGTGCGCTCCGGCCAGGTCACCGGCCGCGTCAAGTTCGCGGGCACGCAGCCGGCCTCGCTGCGCCAGAGCCAGCGTGGCTCGGTGCGCATCGTGATCGACCAGCGCGCGAAGGCGGTGAAGTTCGAGCGCAGCTCCGACATCGTCGCCGGCACCCGCGCGGTCTACGTGGTCGACGGCGACCAGGCCGTGCTCACGCCGGTCGAGCTGGGTGCCGCCTCGGTCGGCGAGGTTGAAGTCCTGAAGGGCCTTTCGCCAGGCCAGCAGGTCGTCATTTCCGGCTTCGGCGACCTGGACGAAGCCCCTGAATTCCACATTGGCGGGTGAGGTTCGACACATGCTCGAGATGCAAGGTATCAGCAAGATCTATCGCACCGACCTGATCGAGACGCATGCGCTGCGCGATTTCTCGCTGAAGGTCGGCGACGGGGAGTTCGTCGCGGTCACGGGTCCTTCCGGTTCCGGGAAGACCACGTTCATGAACGTGGCGGGCCTGCTCGAGACCTTCGAAACCGGCGGCTACCGCCTGGACGGCGACGACGTGAGCCGCCTCTCGGACGAGCAGCGCTCGCGCCTGCGCAACGAGAAGATCGGCTTCATCTTCCAGAGCTTCAACCTGATCCCCGACCTCGACATCTTCGACAACGTGGACGTGCCGCTGCGCTACCGGGGGCTCGGCCGTCAGGACCGCGAGAAGCGCATCAAGAGCGCGCTCGAAGTCGTCGGCCTCTCCTCGCGCATGCGCCACATGCCCTCGCAGCTCTCGGGTGGCCAGCAGCAGCGCGCGGCAATCGCCCGCGCCCTCGCCGGCGACCCGCGCTTCCTGCTGGCGGACGAGCCGACCGGCAACGTGGACTCGCTGATGGCGCGCCAGGTGATGGACCTGCTCGAGCAGATCAACGAGATGGGCACGACCATCATCATGGTCACGCACGACCCGGAACTCGCGCGCCGCGCGCACCGGAACATCCACATCGTCGACGGCCAGATTTCCGACTTCAAGCCGTATGAGCCGCACGAGGAGCTGCCCATCCAGGCCGCCACCGCCGCGGCAATGTCGCCAGCCTGAGGGAGACCGCACATGTTCGGCTACTACCTCGAGCTCGCGTTACGCAACCTGAAGCGCAACCCGGGACTCACCGCGCTCATGATCGGCGCGGTCGCGCTCGGCATCGCGGTGTGCGTGATGACACTCACGATGTACCGCGCAATGTCCGGCAACCCGATCTGGTGGAAGAACGACGTCCTCTACGCCGTCACGATGGACTTCTGGGACCCGGAACGGGCGTACTTCGACGACAAGCAGAGCCTGCCCCCGGAGCAGCTCACCTACCGCGACGCCGTCGCGGTGTACCGTTCGGACATTCCGGCCCGCAAGGTGATCATGCACAAGGCGGTCGGCATCCTCTCCATCGACGGGGTGGACGTGAAGCCGGAGCGCTACACGACGCGCGTGACGACGAAGGATTTCTTCGCGATGTTCGACGTCCCGTTCCAGTACGGCGGCACCTGGACCGATGCGGCCGACTGGGGGCCCGAACCGGTGATGGTGATCTCGCGCAAGGTCAACGAGCGGTTGTTTGGCGGCGAAAACAGCGTCGGCAAGCGCGTGCGCTGGGACGACAACGAGTTCCGGATCATCGGCGTGCGCGACAACTGGCTGCCGCTGCCGGCGTTCTACGACGTCAACAACGGCCCGCTCGAGGAATCCGAGGATGTCTACATCCCGTTCGGGTGGAACGCGGCGCTCGAGCTGGCGTCGGCCGGCAACATGAATGGCTGGAAGCCCGAGGACCTCAAGACCTACCAGGACATCCTGGGCTCCGAGAACACCTGGGTCCAGATGTGGGTCGAGCTGCCCGACGCCGCCGCACGCGACCGCTTCCAGGCCTTCATCGACAACTACGCGATCGATCAGAAGAAGGGCGGCCGTTACCTGCGGCCGCTCAACAACCGCCTGACGCGGCCGGACCAGTGGCTGGTCGACAACGACGTCGTGAGCAACGACAACCGCGTGCTCGTCGGGCTCGCGTTCGCGTTCCTGGCCGTGTGCCTGCTGAACACGGTCGGCTTGCTGCTCGCGAAGTTCCTGAACGGCGCCTCGATCACGGGTGTGCGACGCGCGCTGGGCGCGAGCCGGAAGCAGGTGTTTTACCAGCACCTCGTGGAAGTCGGCGTGATCTCCTCGATCGGTGCGGCGCTCGGACTCGTGCTCGGCGGCCTGCTGTTGATGGGCCTGAGGGCCCTCTATACCACCGACGTCAACGACGCCGGCGGCACGCAGGCGCTCGCGCACGTCGACCTGACGAGCGTCGTGACGGCACTCGCGCTCGCTTTCTTCGCGACCCTGGCAGCGGGCCTTTATCCGGCCTGGCGCATCGGCCGGATCCCGCCGGCCTCCTACCTGAAGGCACAGTGACATGGCAGCCTGGAACCTCCGTCCCATCGCATCCGCCCTGTGGCGCAACCGCACCGGCGCGATGCTGGTCGCCTTCCAGATCGCGATCGGGCTCGCCGTGCTGGTCAACGCGGTCTACGTCGTGAAGCAGCGCGTCGATAAGATCGGCCGGCCGACGGGCATGGACACGGCCAACATGATCTGGGTGGCGAGCGCAGGCTTTGCGAAGAGTTTCGACTACGAAGCGAGCTGGCGCGAGGACCTCGCGACGCTGCGCGCCATGCCCGACGTAAAGGCCGCGAGCCTCATGAGCAACATCCCGCTCTCTGGCGGCGGCAGCTCGAGCGGCTACCAGGCCAAGCCGGGACAGGTTGCGCCCAATGACACCGTCCCGGGGAACACCTACAACGTCGACGAACAGGCGGTGGAGGCGCTTGGCATCAAGCTGGCTTCGGGCCGCAACTTCCAGGCGAGCGAGATCCTGCCGCCGGTCGACACCTTCGATTCCTCGCCGCAGGCGATCGTGACGAAGGCCTTTGCGAAAGACCTGTTCCCGAACGACCCGAACCCTGTCGGCAAGAGCTTCTATGACGGCCTCAGCAAGCCGATCACGATCGTCGGCCTCATCGAGCACATGCATGGCGCCTGGTCCGGCTGGGACAAGCTCGACCATGTGGTGCTGTTCCCGCGCCTCAAGAGCGGCCCGACGGGCGTGTACCTCGTGCGCACCGAGCCCGGCCGCCGCGACGCCGTGATACGCGAGATCGAGGCGAAGCTCGGCGCCTCGAATCCGGGTCGCGTGCTGCGCTGGGTCCGGCCGTTCGACTACTTCATCAACCAGTCCTACCTGGACGACCGCAACATGGCGATCTTCCTGGTGAGCGTGACGAGCGCGCTGCTTGCCATTACTGCGCTCGGCATCTTCGGCCTTGCGACCTTCAACGTCTCGACGCGCATCCGCCAGATCGGCACGCGCCGCGCGGTGGGCGCACGGCGAATGGACATCGTGCGGCACTTCCTGGTCGAGAACTGGATGGTGACGACCGCGGGTGTCGTCGCCGGCTGCGGCGCCGCGCTCGGCATCGGCTACTGGATCTCGGTCAAGTACGAACTGCCGCGCCTCGACCTCTACTACTTGGTCGGGGGCATCGCGGTGATCTGGCTGATCGGCCTCGCGGCGGCCCTGCAGCCGGCGCGCCGGGCGGCCGCGATCTCCCCGGCGGTTGCGAGCCGGACGGTCTGAGTCCCGGGGCGCGGGCCGTGGACGGCATTGCAACGGTTCGGGGAACAGGCGCATCAAAGCTCATGAAGGACACGCGGGACCAGGGACTCCAGGGAAGCTTGGGCGATCGCACCATCCTCGTGATCGACGACAGCGAGGCTGTGCGCACGGCCCTCGACGTGCTGTTGTCCATGCACGGCGCGCGCGTCGTGGGTGCGGATTCGGCGGCCGCCGGGCTCGAGACCCTCGGGCGCGAGTCCGTCGACCTCGTGGTCCAGGACATGAACTTCCGCCGCGAGGCGACCTCGGGCGAGGAGGGTATCGCGTTGTTCCGCCTCATCCGCGAGCAGCACCCGGACCTGCCGGTCATCCTCCTGACCGCGTGGACCCACCTCGAGACGGCGGTCGAGCTGGTGAAGGCGGGCGCCGCCGACTACGTCGCCAAGCCCTGGGACAACGCGCGGCTCCTGACCTCGGTGCGCAATCTCCTCGACCTGCACGCTGCCCGGGCCGAGAACCTGGCGATTCGCCGCCGCCGCACGCTGGCACGCGGCGAGCTTGCGGCGCGCTTCGACCTCAAGGGCCTGGTCTACGAGAGTGAGGCGATGCACGCGCTCGCGTCGACCACGGCGCGCGTCGCGCACGCCGACGTGCCGGTGCTGATCACCGGGCCGAACGGCGCGGGCAAGGAAGTGATCGCCGACGTCGTGCAGGCGAACTCCGTGGTCAAGGCGGGCCCTTACGTGAAGGTGAACGTCGGCGCGCTGCCGGACACGCTGATGGAGGCGGAACTGTTCGGCACCGAGGCCGGCGCATTCACCGGCGCCAAGGCGCGCATCGGCCGCTTCGAGGCGGCGGACGGCGGCACGATGTTCCTCGACGAAATCGGCAACCTCTCCGCCCAGGGCCAGGCGAAGCTGCTGCGCGTGCTGCAGACCGGCGAGTACGAGCGGCTCGGCTCGAACGTGACGCGCCGGACCCGCGCGCGGGTGATCGCGGCGACCAACGCAAACCTCGCACAGCTGATCCGCGAGGGCCGGTTCCGCGAGGACCTCCTGTACCGCCTGAACGTGATCGAGCTCGAGGTCCCGACGCTGGCCGCACGCCAGGAAGACATCCTCCCGCTGGCGCAGCATTTCCTCGAACCCGGTTTCGCGCTGACGCCGGACGCCCTGCGTGCGCTGGTGCGCTACCACTGGCCGGGCAACGTGCGCGAGCTTCGCAACGCGCTGCACCGCGCCTGCCTCCTGTCGGTCGACAACGTCGTGACGGCGAAGTCGCTGGCGCTCCCGGTCGCCCTGGAGCCCTCCGACGGCTCGCACGTCGACCGCGAGGCGATCGAGCGTGCGTTACTGGCGGCGGACGGCGTCGTCGCGCACGCGGCGCGTGACCTCGGCCTGTCGCGGCAGGCGCTCTACCGGCGCATGGAAAAGCTCGGCCTCAAGGCGCCGGTCGACCCGGGTCGCGTCACCCCGAACGGCTAGTCGCGCGGCCGGGCGGAGCGTTACCCTTGTGCCCCGTCCTGCCGGGGGAGGCCCCCATGTCGATCCGCCGCTTTGCCCTGATGCTGGTCGCCTGCGCGGCCGCGCTGCCGCTGCACGCCGAGGCCGACGATCACGCGCGCGTGAATGCGCTCGCCGACCGGTTCGTCGAGGAATTCCAGCGAAGCTTCCCGCTGTCCTTCTCCTTCTCGGGCCTGCCGGTCGAGCGCAACGACGGCCTCGACATCAACGCACCCGCGGACATCGCCCGCTGGCAGGGACTGCTGAAGGGGATGTCCGGCGAGCTCGCCGCAATCAAGCCGGACGCGTTTGCCGAGGAACCGGAATGGGTCACCTGGCAGTTCCTCGACTTCGCGGTGCGCCAGAACCTCGCGACGACCGTGTGTCGCGGGGAACTGTGGAGCGTGTCTTCCCTCGGCTGGCAGTCCTCGCTGTCGCAGATCGCGTCGATGCAGCCGGTAGATACGGACAAGGCGCGCCAGGAGGCGCTCGCGCGCTGGCGCGCGCTCGGGCCCTGGGTCGACCAGGAAATCGCCAACCTGCAGGAGGGCATGAAGCTCGGCTACCTCGCGAGCGCAGCGGCCACCCGCTCGACGCTCGCGCAGCTCGACGCGATGCTCGCGCAAGCCCCCGCGGAATCGACGTTCATGGACCCGGCGACCCGCGACGGCACGGCCGCCTTTGCCGCCGAGTGGAAGCAGGTCATCGAAGGAACGGTATGGCCGGCGCTCACGCGCTACCGCGATTTCCTGCGCGACACCTACCTCGCGAAGGCGCGCAGCTCGCCCTCGCTGAACGGCATGCCCGGTGGCCGCGACTGCTACCGCGCTGCCATTTTCGCGGTGACCACCGTGGACGCGGACCCGGAACAGCTCTTCGAGCGTGCCCGCCAGCAGATCGAGCGCGAGCACCAGATCGCGCTCGACCTCGGCCGTAAGTTGTACGGCGACAAGGCGACGGACTGGAAGGCGCTCTCCGACTTGATGCGCGCCGAGCCCACCGAGCGATTTGCCTCCAAGGACGAAGTCCGCGACTTCACGCAACGCACCTACGAACGGGCCGAAGCCGCGGCCGGGAAGATGGTGCTCACGCCGCCGGCGGGCAAAGTCGTGCTCGAGCCTTTCCCGGAATTCCAGCAGGCGACCGCGCCGGGCGGGCAGTACGTGCCCGCGGCGGAAGACGGCAGCCGGCCGGCAAAATACCTGTACCGCAACGTGACGGCCGACCTGTACCGCTCGGCACTGCAGAACGTGATCCTGCACGAAACACTGCCGGGCCATCACCTGCAGCAGGCGATCCTCGCGGAGCACGGGCGCAAGGGCAATCACCCGATCGCGCGGCTCCTGTACTTCAGCGGCCCGGGCGAGGGCTGGGCGACCTACGCCGAGGACCTGGCGCGCGAGCTCGGACTCTATGACTCGGATCGCGACTACATCGGCGCGCAGATGAGCTCCATCACGCCGATGATGGTCGTGGACCTTGGCATGCAGGTGAAGGGCTGGACCGCGGAACAGGCGACCAGCTACCTGCAGGACGGCATGCCGCTCAGGCCGCCGCAGCGCGCCGAACAGTCTGTGGCGTTGATCAGCGGCCTGCCCGGCTTCGTGCTTGCATACCCGCTCGGCGGCATCAAGTGGCAGGAGATGCGGGCGCGCGCAGAGCAGGAGCTCGGCGACAAGTTCGACGTCCGCGCATTCCACCAGGTACTGCTCGAGGACGGCATGCTGCCGTTCGCCGCACTCGAGGCGAAGCTCGACCGGTGGATCGCGAGCCAGTGACGGCGACATGATCCGGCGCGGCCGGAGGTCGATCGCTGGCCGCGTCGCAGTGGTCGTGGCGGCGGCGGCCGCGGCGGTCGCGGGCGCCACGCTCGCCTTCGACCGCTGGCTTGGATCGCCCTGGCTCGCCGGCGGCGCGGCGCTGCTCGTCACGTTGCCGCTGGCGCTCTGGCTCACGAATCGCATGCTGCGCGGCTGGAGCCGGCAGTTGCGCGCGGTCGCGGACGGGATCGGCAGCCTTCGGGATCGCGACTACAGCGTGAGCGTGACGTCTACCGGTCCGGACGAGATCGGCGACCTCACGTCCGAGTACAACGCGCTCGGCGAAAAACTGCGCCGCGAGCGGCTCGACCTTCACCAGCGCGAACTCTTGCTCGACACCGTCGTGCAGACGACGCCGCTGGCGCTGGTGCTGACCAACGCCAATGACCATGTCGTGTTCGGCAACATCGCCGCGCGGCAACTGTTCCGCGGCGGCCGCAAGCTCGAGGGCACGCGCTTCGCGGAACTGCTCGAAGCCGCGCCGCAGCCGCTGCGCGAGGCAGTGGCCGCCGGCGTGGATGCGCTGTTCACCGTCAGCGGGGGAACGGAACCGGATGTTTTCCACGTCAGCAGCCGGCCGTTCACGCTCAACAGCCAGCCGCACCGGCTGCTGCTCTTCAAGCAGCTGACGCGAGAGATGGCGGCGCAGGAAGTCGCGATCTGGAAGAAGGTGATCCGCGTCGTCGCGCACGAGCTGAACAACTCCCTGGCGCCCATCAGCTCGCTTGCGCACTCGGGGCGCGAGCTGGCGGACGGCCCGGATGCTGCGCGGCTCGCGCGCGTGTTCTCGACAATCGAGGAGCGTGCGTCGCACCTCGCCACCTTCATCGACGGCTATGCGCGCTTCGCCAAGCTGCCGCGTCCACGGCCGGCAGAAGTCGCCTGGCAGCCGTTGCTCGCCGGGCTCGGGGACAGCCTCAGTTTCCGGGTCCTGCAACCCGTGACCGCGAGTCCCGGATGGGCGGATGCGGCGCAGATCGAGCAGGTGCTGATCAACCTCGTCAAGAACGCGATCGAGTCCGGCTCGCCGGAGGACGACGTGACGATTGCCGTGGGCGAGCGCGACGGCGGTGTCGCGATCGAGGTCGGCGACCGTGGCAGCGGACTCACCGACGAGGTGCTGGCGGACGCGCTGCTGCCGTTCTATTCGACCAAGCCCAAGGGCACGGGCCTCGGACTCACGCTGTGCCGCGAGATCGTCGACGCCCACGGTGGGCGGCTCTCAATCGCCAACCGAGACGGCGGCGGCGCGCTCGTCACCGTCTGGCTCCCCGATCCCCACCAGGGGACGATCACCTTTTCTGCAAAGTGAGTGTCCCCATTGAGATGCCCGCGTCCCCTTCACAGGGATCGCGCCGCCCTCACGCCCTCGCTGCCGTCAGCCGGCGCTGTTCAACCTGCCCAGCTCGGCCAGGACCTCGTCCAGGTCGGGACGCGTCCGGAAGCCGCGCTCGGCAAACTTGGCGCGCACGATACCTTTGCGATCGACGGCAAAGATGACCGGCTGCGGGATTCCGGGTTCCTTCTTGCCGGGCCGATACGACGGATCGCGGATGCCGAGCGACTTGACGACCGCGCCGTCCGAGTCGGCGAGCATCACATACTGTATGACCTGCTCGTCATAAAACTCGGCAACCTCGCTCACCGGATCGACGCTTACCGCGACGACGGACCAGCCGAGATCGCGGAAGCTCGCGAACCGGCGATTGACGTCCCGCAGCTGGGCCATGCAGAACGAACACCAGTCGGCGGAGCGCACGAACACGACGACGGTACCTTTCTCGCCCTGCAACGTGGCGAAGTCCCGCTTTACGCCTGCCTGGTCCGGCAGGTTCAGGGCCGTGGGAAATCGTGCGCCGATCGCCGGGCCTGGCGGAGTCCACGACTCCTCGGCCTGGACCGTGTCCACGCCGCAGGCGAGTGCCACCAGGAGCAAGAGGCCGAGCGACAGATGACGTGCGTTCATCAAATCTCCTCGTCCGGCGGACGGCCGGGAAGTACCCTAGAAGACCGGCGACGACGTCGCAATATTTCGCCGGGGGATCCCGCATGGGGAAGAAAGCCTTCTACGACTTCGAGCTGCACGGACTGGATGGCCAACCGGGCCTGCTGTCGGGGCTCAAGGGCAAAGTCGTGCTTGCCGTGAACGTCGCGAGCCGCTGCGGCCTCACACCGCAGTACACGGACCTCGAGGGCCTGCACGAGGAGCTCGCAGGCGAGGACTTCGCGGTGGTCGGTTCTCCCTGCAACCAGTTTGGCGCCCAGGAACCGGGCAGCGCCGAGGAGATCCAGGCTTTCTGCTCCGCCAGTTACGGCGTCACTTTCCCGATGAGCGCGAAGCTCGAGGTCAACGGCCCCGGCCGCCATCCGCTCTACGCCTGGCTCACCGACCCGGCGAACGGCCACCCCGGCGAAATCACCTGGAACTTCGAGAAGTTTCTGATCGGCCGCGATGGCCGGCTGCTGAACCGCTATGCGCCGACCGTCAAGCCGCGCGACAACGGCCTGATGAACGACGTCGCGAACGCGTTGTGATGCGCGCGGCCGCGACGATTCTCGCGGCAGCATTCGCCGCGCCCGTATTTTCCGACGGGCAGCCCGCCCGCACCGATCCCGCCCATGATCTTGCGCACCGCTTTACCGGCGCCTGGCAGGAGTTCGCCGTCACGGAGCAGGGCGAGCAGCTCGGCGGCCGACTCGAGGTAACGCTCGAGGCAGGCGGCTGCGCGCTCACCCAGGCCTTCACCGGCGCGGACGGCGCATTCAGTTTTCGCTCGCTGGGCCACGTGGAGGCCGAGACCGGGCAGTGGGTGGAGACTTACGTCCTCAGCAATGGCCGCGTCGCGAGTTATCGCTGGCGCCTCGATGGTGAGGATGTCGTCATCGACCGCATCGCGGGCGGCGACCCGGCCATGCGCCGGCGCTTGCGGGTGACGTTCGAAAGCGCGGACGCCTATCGCGTCGTCGAGGAAACTTCGCCGGTCGATGCCGACGCCTGGGCGACGGGCATCATGACGGTGACGAGGAGGATCGCAGCCGCGCCTTGAGCACGGCCGCTCCGCGCGTCAGCTGGAAGATTTCCCCATCGCGCCCTTGATCGCGCCGATGATCGCGAGCAGCACCGCGCCGCCCACGCCGCCGCCCGCGACGCCGGAGACGATGGAGCCGGCATCGAGGCCGGCGTCGCCGCCGCTGACGCCTAGCATCGCCAGGACCTGGCCGCCCAGGCCACCGCCCAGGATGCCGACGATGGAATTGCCGACCGTTCCCAGGCTGAACTTCTTCATGGCTGCGCCCGCGGCGTTTCCGCCCACGGCGCCGCTGACCAGCTGGATGAGCAATGTCGTGACGTCCATGTTTCCCTCCTGATCTTGATGGTGTCGCGCCTCTCTTGGGGCAGGAGGCTTGGGCGGCACTATACCCCCGGTCCGCGTTGTGGCAATTCCAGCTTGCTGCGCTTAACATGCCGGGCGCTCTCGTTCATCAAGAGTCCGCCACTGATGCATCGCCGTCCCAAGTCCTTGATTGCCGCTGGAATACTGGCGCTCGTGTCACTCGCGGCGCAGGCCGATGGCGACCCCGCCCGTGGCGAGAAGCTCGCCTATGCCTGCCTCGGCTGCCACGGCATCGAGCACTACAAGAATGCCTATCCGGCGTACTCCGTCCCGAAGCTCGCCGGGCAGAACCCGGCGTACATCGTCGCCGCGCTTGCGGAGTACCAGTCGGGTGGCCGTCCGCACCCGACCATGCGCGGCTTCGCAAGCTCGCTGACCGCCGAGGATCGTGCCGACCTCGCGGCCTTCTTCAGCCAGCAGGTTCCGCCGTCGGCCGGGCCGGAACCCGTCGGCACGACACCGCCGCAGGCCGAGCCCTGTGCCGCCTGTCACGGCAAGAATGGACACGGAACGACGCCCGACTACCCAAACATCGGCGGCCAGCACGCCGACTACATCGCCCATGCGCTGAACGCCTACCGACTCGGCAAGCGCAATCACCCGATCATGTCGGCCTTCGCGAAGCAGCTGACGCAGGAAGACATCGAAGTGCTCGCGGAATACTTCTCCGCACAGTCGGGTCTCGCGACTGCGCACCACGACGACTGAGCACTTTCGCGCGATGACGGCCCTGAACATCACCCGCGAGTTCGACTCCACGCGGGGCCGCTACGTCGCCAAAGTCCCCGGCGTCGAGGGCGAAGCGGAACTCACGTTCCTGCGGCTCGACGACAACCGCGTGCTCGCGGACCACACGTTGACGCCCATGGCCTTGCGCGGGCGCGGCATTGCGAGCGCGCTCGTCGAGCGCCTGGTCGCCGACGCGCGCCGCGAGGGCTTCAAGGTCGTGCCGCAGTGTCCCTTCGTCGTCGCGCTGTTCGACCATCACGCCGACTGGTCCGACGTCCGCTCCATTTGAAGCGCTCAGACGCCTTCATTTTTATTTCTGCCGCCGCGTCGAGTCTCCGACGTCGGCATCAGCCGACACCGAGTCGGCATTGACCGACAAGGCCTGCTGATTGTCCGGCTCCGCGCCGCTAGGCTGCACGCTCCTTTGTGTCGAGGGGGCGAGGAATGCGGAGAGTTGCGCTCGCGTGCGGGCTTGGCGTCACGTTGGCTACGACCGGCTGCGGCGGCAGCGATGGGAAGTCCGGAAAAAGCGCGCAATCCGGCAACCGCGCTCCGGTGATCGCGGGCCATTCGCCGACCGAGGCCCCGGCCGACGAGCATTTCGATTTCCGCCCGGACGCGGACGATCCAGACGGCGACCTTCTCGTGTTCTCCATCTCGAACAAGCCGGTGTGGGCGCGCTTCAATCCGGAGACCGGGCGATTGCAGGGGACACCCGGCGCCGGCGACGTCGGCATCTACACGGGAATCACCATCGTCGTGTCGGACGGGCAGTCTTCCGCGGCGCTGCCTGCCTTTGAGATCTCGGTCACCCAGGCTTCATCCGGGATCGTGACCTTGTCCTGGCAGCCGCCGACGCAGAACGAAAACGGCTCCCACCTGCAGGATCTCGCGGGCTACCGGATCTACCTCGGGCGCAGCGCCGACACGCTCACGCGAGTCATCGTGCTGAACAACCCGGGCCTCACGCGCTACGTCGTCGAGAACCTGTCGCCGGCGAAGTGGTACTTCGCGATGACATCGTTCAATCGCAAGGGCCGCGAGAGCCGCCGCTCCGCCACCGTCAGCAAGCAAGTCGGCTGAAGAGGCTCACCGAAAAGGGGTCACACCCCGATTGATTGGCGACGTTCACCGTTGGCGATAAGGCGAATGTCGCCAATCAATCGGGGTGTGACCCCTCTTATTGCTTCAACGTCTCCAGGAAGAGCGCCACTGCCCACTGGTAGTAGTCGATGTTGTCGCGCTTCTGGAAGCCGTGGCCCTCGTTGAGGCCGACGAGATACCAGACGTCGCCGCCGTTGGCGCGGATCTTCGCGACCATTTGCTCGGCATCGGTGACCGGCACGCGCGGGTCGTTCTGCCCCTGCACCACCAGCATCGGTTTCGTGATCCTGCCCGCGCTGTCGAGCGGCGAGATCTTCTCCAGGTACTCGCGCATCTTCGGGTCGCGCTCGTCGCCGTATTCCGGCCGACGCAGGTCGCGCCGGTATTCCGCCGTGCTCTCGAGGAAGGTGACGAAGTTGCTGATGCCGACGATGTCCACCGCGCCGCGCAGGCGGTCGTTGTAGTGCGTCATCGAGGCCAGCACCATGTACCCACCGTAGGACCCGCCGATCACGACCACGCGCTTCGCGTCGAGGTCCGGCTGCGTCGCGATCCAGTCGAGCAGCGCGCCGATGTCACGCACCGAATCCTCGCGCTGTATGCCGTTGTCGAGCGCGAGGTAGGTCTTGCCGTAGCCGGACGAGCCGCGCACGTTGGGTTGGATCACCGCGTAGCCGAGCGAGATCCACTGCTGGATGCTCGCGCTGAAGTTCGGCTGCGCCTGGCCCTCCGGCCCGCCGTGGATGCTGACCAGCACCGGGTGCGGCCCCGGGCCCGCGGGCCGGAACACCCAGGCGGGGATCTCGCGTGGCTTTCCGTCGACTTCGTCGAATGTCGGAAAGCGCACGAGCGTCGGCGCACGCATCGCCTTCGGATCGAGCGGGCCGATCTCGCTCTCGGTCCAGCGCTCGAAGCCGCCATCCGCGAGGGTCCAGACGAAGACGTCCGACGGCGCGTTCGGCGTCTGCATGCCGAAAGCAAGGCGCGTGCCGGCCGGATCGAAGCCGAGCCCGCCGATGACGCCGAACGGCAGCTCGGGCGGGATGAGATCCGCCTGCCGGGCGAGGTCCATGACGCCGAGCCGGCTCGCGCCGTCCTCGTTCGCGACGTAGGCGAGATAACGCCCGTCGCGTGACAGCACGAAACTGTCCACGTCCCACTTCAGGTGATCGGTGAGCGGCGTGACCTTGCCGCTCGCGAGGTCGACGTAGCGCAGTGTGCGGAACTCGCTGCCGAGGTCGGACGTGATATACACGCCCTTGCCGTCGCGCGAATAGTTGCCGCCGCGGGCGGCTTTCACCTTTGACGGTTCGATCTCGCGCTTCTCGCGCGTCGCGAGGTCATGAGTCCAGAGATACGACTCGTTTGCCGAGACGTAGTGGATCAGCAGCAGCGACTTGCCGTCCGGCGACCAGTCGACGGCATTCCAGCCGACCTGCGGCGCCTCGAACACCAGCTCAGGCAGCCGGCGTTCGAGCGGATCGTCGATGTAGACGTCGGATACGACGCCGGTGCGGGCCGTCCACTGGAACGCGTACCGGGTGCCGTCGGGCGACCAGACTCCGGTGCCGGCGCGGCCGCGCCCGTCGGTGAGCCGCACCGGGTCCGCGAACGCGGGATCGAGGTACTCGAGCTGGTAGTTCTCGTCGCCGCCAGCGTCGCGAATGAACACCACGCCCTTGCGCGCGCCGGTCGACGACCAGTCGCCGCCATAGATCGGCTCGTCGAAGAACGTGATCTGGCGGCGCGCGCCCATGGCCTGGTCCACGACGTGGAGCTGGTTCGTGTTGCCGAAGCGGGTGCTGACCGTGACGCGCCCGTCTGGCGTCCAGTCCGCGAAAAACGCGCCGCGCGCGAATTGGTAGCACCGCATGCGCTGCTGAAGCTCCTTGGGGATTTCGGGGATGCCCTCGATCGCGAGGTTGCCGCGGGTTGTGCGCTCGACGTCGGCGGAGAGCGCAGGCAGCGACAGGAAGGCGACCAGGGCCACGATCAGGCGGGTCATTCGTCAGCTCCGTCGGAATTCCGGTCGGCTAGAGTGCCACAGGAACCTGACAAACTGGGACCCGCCGGCATGCGAAAATGCGCGCGGAGGATCATATGTCCACCCGCAAAGTCGGCTTTCTCGTCGGCAGCCTCGCGAAAGGCTCCATCAACCGCAGACTCGCGAAAGCTCTCGTGCGGTACGCGCCCGCTGCACTTGCGCTTACGGAGATCCCGATCAGGGACCTCCCGCTCTACAGCTACGACTACGACGCCGACTTCCCCACGCCGGCGAAAGCTTTCAAGGAGGCGCTGCAGGCCGCCGACGCGCTCCTGTTCGTGACGCCGGAGTACAACCGCGGCATCCCGGGCGCGCTCAAGAACGCCATCGACTGGGGCAGCCGGCCGAAATCCGCGAATGCCTTCGCGCACAAGCCCTCGGCCGTGATCGGCACTTCCCCGGGGAAAATCGGCACTGCCGTCGCGCAGCGTGAGCTGCACAGCGTGCTGGGCGCCGTCGCCTCGCCGCAGATGGTCTCGCCCGAGGCCTACATCCAGTTCACGCCGGAGCTCATCGACGCCGAGGGCAAGGTCGCTGATGCGGGGACCCAGGCCTTCCTCGAGAAATTCCTGGTTGCCTTCGAGAAGTTCCTGGATCGCCAGCCCGGATGAGCGCGCTCGCCGGCAAGCTCGAGGATTTCCGCGCCGGCATCACGGCGATCGACTGCGACTACGTGCGGCCGCGGCTCGCCGCCTCGCACCTCGTCGTCGACGCCGGCCGTGCCGCGTTCGTCGACACGGGCACGACGCGCTCGCTGCCGAACCTGCTTCACGCACTCGATGCCAAGGGCATCGACCGCGACGATGTCGACTGGGTGCTGACCACCCATGTGCATCTCGACCACGCGGGTGGCGCCGGCGCGCTGATGCGGGCATTGCCGAACGCGCGCTGCGCCGTGCATCCGCGCGGCGCACGCCACCTCGTGGACCCCGAAAAGCTCATCGCCGGCTCCATCGCGGTCTACGGCGAGGAGCGCTACCGGGCGCTGTACGGCGAGATCGCGCCGATCGACGCGTCGCGCGTGTTCGTCGCCGAGGACGGCGCGCGGATCAGGCTCGGCGCGCGCGAGCTCGAGCTGATCCACACGCCGGGGCACGCGCTTCACCACTATTGCGTCGTGGACGCGGCAAACGATCTCATCTTCTCCGGCGACACCTTCGGCATCTCCTACCGCGATTTCGACGTCGACGGGCGTGCCTTCATCTTCCCGACCACGACGCCCGTGCACTTCGACCCGCAGGCACTCTGCGAGTCGGCGGACCGGCTCATGGCGTACGGTCCGCGCTCGATGTTCCTGACGCACTACGCGGAAGTGACGGAGCTCGAGCGCCTCGCGCGCGAGCTGAAGGAGCGGGTCATCGCGTTCGCGGACCTCGGCCTGCGCTACCGCGATGCCCGCGATCGTACGGACAAGCTTCGGCACGGGATGTTTGCGATGATGTCGGCCTGGCTCGACGCGCACGGCTATCCGAGCGACGATGCCGGGCGCCACTGGCTGCTGGACGAAGACGTCGAGCTGAACTGCCAGGGCATCGAGGTTTGGCTGGACAGGAAATGACATGAGCGATTTCAAGGCATTCCGCATCCACGAGAAGGACGGCAAGATCGTCTCGGGGTTCGAGCAGGTGGGCCTCGACGCGCTGACGCCAGGCGATGTCGTGATTCGCGTGCAGTACTCGAGCATCAACTACAAGGATGCGCTGGCCGCGACCGGCGCCGGCAAGATCCTGCGCAAGTACCCGCTGAATGGCGGCATCGACCTCGCGGGCGAGGTCGTGAGCTCGGAGGACGCGCGCTACAAGCCGGGGCAGAAAGTGCTCGTCACCGGCTGCGGGCACTCCGAGACGCTCGACGGCGGCTACGCCGCGTTCGCGCGCTCGAAGGGCGACTTCGTGATCCCGCTGCCGGATGGCATGAGCGCGTTCGACGCGATGGCGCTCGGCACGGCGGGCTTCACCGCCGCGCTCGCGGTGCAGCGCATGGAGCAGAACGGCCAGAAGCCCGCGATGGGCTCGATCGCGGTGACCGGCGCCTCGGGCGGCGTCGGCTCGATCGCGATCGACCTGCTCGCGGCGCGCGGCTACGAGGTGGTCGCGGTGAGCGGCAAGCCGCAGGCGGACGACTTCCTGAAATCGCTCGGCGCCGGCAAGATCCTGCGCCGCCAGGACATCGACCTCGGCAAGCGGCCGATGGAGTCGGCGCAATGGGGCGGGGCCGTGGACAACGTGGGCGGCGAGATCCTCACCTGGCTCACGCGCACCACGGACAACTGGGGCAACATCGCGAGCATCGGGCTCGCCGCGAGCCACAAGCTCGAGACGACGGTCATGCCCTTCATTCTCCGCGGCGTCAGCCTGCTCGGCATCAACTCGTCCGCGATGCCACGTGACGTGCGCACCGGCATCTGGAAGCGGCTCGCGACCGACCTGAAGCCGCGTCACCTCGACAAGATCGTCACCGAGACGATCCCGTTCGACGAGCTGCCGGCGGCCTTCGAGGATTTCGTGAAGGGCCGCATCATGGGGCGCACGGTCGTCAAGATCGCCTGACCGTGGGCGCACCTGATACGCGGCTGGCAGCGGGGGTTGCGAAGCTCGGCATCGCGCTCGCGCCGGGGCAGCTCGAAGCGCTCGCGGCGCTCGCCGCGGAACTCGCCGACTGGAACACGCGCGTGAACCTCACTGCGATCACTGCGCCGGACGAGGTGGTCGACAAGCACCTGCTCGACTCGCTCGCCGTGCTGCCGCTGATCAAGGGCCTTACGGTGGCGGACGTCGGCTCCGGGGCGGGGTTCCCGGGCCTGCCGCTCGCGATCGCGGATTTGGACCGGCGCTTCACGCTCATCGAATCCACCGGAAAGAAGGTGAAATTCATCCGCCACATGGCCGCAAAGCTCGACCTGCCGAACGTGGAGGTGGTTCTCGGCCGGGCCGAGTCCTACAGGCCGGCGCGGCCCTTCGAAGCGGTCGTCGCGCGGGCGCTCGGCCCGCTCGCGGGGTTCGTACGGGTGGCCGGGCACCTCGCGGGGCGGGGTGGGCGGCTGCTCGCCATGAAGGGCAAGGTCCCGGAAGCGGAGCTTGCCGCCCTGCCGCCGGGCTGGAAGGCGCTCGCGGTCCACCCTGTCGCCGTCCCCGGACTCGATGCCGAGCGTTGTGTCGTCGAACTTGCTAGGGTTTAGCCTGCAAATGTTCAAACGGATCATCGCGGTTGCGAACCAGAAGGGCGGGGTGGGCAAAACCACCACCGCCGTGAACCTCGCCGCCTCGCTGGCGGCCACCCAGCGCCGGGTGTTGCTCATCGACCTCGACCCCCAGGGCAACGCGACCATGGGCTGCGGCGTGGACAAGCGCACGCTCGAGCGCTCCGCCACCGACGTGCTGCTCGGCGACTGCAACATCGTCGACGCCATCGTCACGATCGAGGGCGCGGGCTTCGACCTCCTGACCGCGAACCAGGACCTGACGGCGGCGGAAGTACGGTTGCTGACGCTGCTGGCTGGCCGCGAGCACCGCCTCGAGAAGGCGCTCGCGCCGGTGCGCGACCGCTACGACATCGTGGTGATCGACTGCCCGCCGGCACTCAACATCCTGACGGTCAATGCACTCACGGCCGCGGATTCGGTGCTGATTCCGATGCAGTGCGAGTACTACGCGCTCGAGGGGCTTTCCGGCCTCATGAACACGATCGAGCAGATCCGCGACTCGGTGAACCCGAAGCTCGAGATCGAGGGAATCCTGCGCACGATGTTCGACCCGCGGAACAACCTCTCGAACGACGTGGCGGCGCAGCTCATCGAGCACTTCGGCGACCGCGTGTTTCGCACCATCATCCCGCGCAACGTCCGGCTCGCGGAAGCGCCGTCCTTTGGCCTGCCCGCGATGCTGCACGACAAGGACTCGCGCGGCGCGCTCGCCTACCTCGCGCTCGCGGGTGAATTGATCCGCCGCGACGATCCCGACGCGCCGCCGCTCGAGGAGCCGGCACCTGAAGAAGCCGACGCCGAGGCGGAGGCCGCACCCGAGCCGGTTGCCGCGATCGTCGAACCGGAAGCCGTGCCTGAGCCTCAGTCTGCTTCCGGGGAACCTGCCGCCGACGAATCCTCGCGGTTCCCCCCGCCTGCGATCCCCTACCTCTAAAAGAAGTCACTTCCCGATTTCCCATGGGCAAGATGGTGCCGGGTCGTAGTTTTCGTAGTTTCCGTTGCGGAAAGTACGAAAACTACGACCCGGCACCATCAGGCGTCACCTCCGTTACACTCCGGGCATGAGCGACAAGAAGCGCGGACTGGGACGCGGGCTGGAGGCGCTGCTCGGCGAATCGAGAAAGCGCCCGGAACCGGACGTGCCGCCGGCGCGCGAGCATCTCCTGCAGATCCCGGTGGATCTCCTGTCCCGCGGCAAGTACCAGCCGCGCGTCGACATGCGCGAGGAGTCGCTCGCGGATCTCGCGGACTCAATCAAGGCCCAGGGCATCATCCAGCCGATCGTCGTGCGCCCGGTCGGCGCGCCGGAGCACGGCCAGCCGCAGCGCTATGAGATCGTCGCCGGCGAGCGCCGCTGGCGCGCCGCGCAGCTCGCGGGCCTGCACGAGATCCCGGCCGTGCTGCGGCAGATCGACGACGAGCACGCCGTCGCGCTCGCCCTGATCGAGAACATCCAGCGTGAGGACCTGAACCCGCTCGAGGAGGCACTCGCCCTGTCGCGCCTGATCGGCGAGTTCCAGCTCACGCACCAGCAGGCCGCCGACGCCGTTGGCCGCTCGCGCGCCGCCGTGTCGAACCTCCTGCGCCTCCTCGACCTGCCCCAGGCCATCCGCCCGTTCATCGAGAAGCGCGAGCTCGAAATGGGCCACGCCCGCGCGCTGCTCTCGCTGCCGGTGCCGAAGCAGCAGGCGGAAGTCGGCGCCCTGGTCGCCAAGAAGGGCCTTTCGGTCCGCGAGACGGAGGCGCTCGTGCGCCGCCTCATCGCTCACGCGGGCGGCAACAAGGGCAAGCCCGGCAGGCGCTCGAAGGACCCGGACATCCAGCGGCTCGAGAACGACCTCGCCGACAAGCTCGGCGCGACGGTCGAGCTGCAGCATTCCGGCACGGGCAAGGGCAAGCTCGTGATCTCCTACCACAGCCTGGACGAACTGGACGGCATCCTGGCGCACATCAGCTGATCGTCTGAGCGAGGGGGGAGGACCGTGCCCCGCGTCATTCCAGCCGTAGCCTTGGCGACGAGCGGCGCGCTTGCGGGCGTTGCCTGCGGACCGACCGCTCCCGCGGAATCGAAAGGCGGCACTGAAGCTTGGTCGCCGCTCGCAGAGCTGTCGGCAGCAGCCGCCGAATCGACGTGGACCGGCACGGTAACCGTCAGCGACAGCGCAGCCGGCACTTCGAGCACGGACGACGGATACGGCGCCGGTTCCGAAACCGCGACCAAGCTGAACAGCAACGTGGTGCTGAACGCCACCCACAACGGCGTCGTCGCCAACGTCACGTACAAGTCGGAGACCCGCGTAAACCACGTAGCGCGCTACCAGTACCACACGGTCACCGGTTCCAAGACCGAGGAAACCACGGCCTCCGGGATTAGCAGAGCCTCATCCGTCAGCATCGACATGCGTGACGAAGGCAACTACCAGATCAACTTCAGCGGCGGCGGCGTCGCGGGCAAGTATCGGATGGTCGACGAGGCGCGCACGGTCTGCACGGACCTCAACGCGGATCCCACATGCCGCCCCGGTAGTGCCGCAACCGAGGATTCTGGCGCGGTCCCGAGCCAGGGCGGGATTGCAGGCTCCGTGGACGGAAAGATCGATCCGACGAAGCCCAATGTCCTCGCGGGAACGACGACGCAGCGCCATCAGCTGAACGACGGCTCGACCGCGACGAGAACGATCAGCTGGAATCTGTCACGATAATCGCAGGAGTGCCCGCCATGCCCTGGAACATTCGCTTTGCATTCGCCCTCATCGTCGCAGCCGCGTTCGGGCTCGCAGGTCCCGCTGCCGCGAACGAAAGCGACAAGCGCGAAATAGACAGCTACGTGCTCACCGAGGCAGGCCTTGGCAAGTTCACGCAGGCGTCGCGGTCACTCGCCGCCGTGCCGGGCGCTTGCAAGAGCGAGGACGATGACGACGGCGATGACTCCAACGGCGAGAATCTCGACCAGCTGGTCGCCAAGTTGAATGCCGTGCCGGGTGCGCAGGCCGCGATCCAGTCCGCCGGCATGACGACACGCGAGTACGTCGTCTTCATGTGGTCGATGATGCAGTCGGGCATGTCCTCGTGGGCAGTGAAGCAGAGCGGAAAGCCGCCGCCGGGCGTTCAGCAGGCAAACGTCGATTTCTACAACACGCACGAGGCCGCGCTGCGCGCCCTGGGCGACGAGGACGTCTGCGGCAGTAACGGGGACGACGACGGAGACGAATGATGAACGAGACGACGCCCATCACGCCGCCGCCGGCCGAGACCGCCGGCACACCCAGCGCCGACGAGAAACTCTGGGCACTGTTCGCCCACCTGTCGATCCTGGTCGGCGGCGCCATCACGGGCGGCTGGGGATTCAGCATCGGCTGCTTCCTCGGCCCGCTGATCATCTGGATCATCAAGAAGGACACCATGCCCTTCGTCGACGACCAGGCGAAGGAAGCGCTGAACTTCGCGATCACGATCTCGATCATCGGCTTCGCGCTCCTGATGATCACGATCATGTCGCTCGGCATCGGCGCGATCCTGACGATCCCGATGCTGCTGTTCATCGGGCTGGGAGCGCTGATCCTCGTGATCATCGCCGCCGTGAAGGCGAACGAAGGCGTTGCTTACCGCTATCCGCTCACGATCCGATTGGTGAAGTAGTACCCAGGAAGGGACGAAATCGGGGAGTGACCCCTCTTATCAGTCCCGCGCGACATACGGCTTGAGCGCGCCGTAGCCGCGCTCGTCGATGCGGTCGAGCCGCGCGTCGAGCGGCGGGTGCGTCTTGTAGAGCGCAGCCAGGCTCGCGGACTCGGCGCCGAGCGCCATCATCTTCTGCAGCACCGCGTACAGCGCCATCGGGTTCATGCCCGCGCGTGCGAGGTAGATCTCCGCGGCCTTGTCCGAGCGGAACTCCGCCTGGCGGTCGAGCGAGGTCACGAGAATGGTTGCGCCGTGTTGTTCGACGTACTGTTTCGCGTACGTCTCGGCGACGCCGGTGCCGACGTTCACTTCGCCTGCCACGACGTCCTTGCCGACGGCGGTCATTTCCTGCTTCCTGATCACGTTGTAGTGGTCGCGCTCGACGGCGTGACTGATCTCGTGCGCGAGCACCGCCGCGACCTCGCTGTCGGAGGTCAGGAGCTCATACAGTCCGCGAGTCACGAGGATGTAGCCGCCGGGCGCCGCGAATGCGTTGATCTCCGAGGTGTCGATGACGCCGAATGTCCAGGGCAGCTCCGGCCGGCTGGTCTGCGAGGCGACCCAGCGCCCGATCACGTTCACGCGCTTCTGCGCCTGCGCGTCATTCCACAGCGGGCGCGCGCCGAGTACGCGGCCGGCGATCTGCGGTCCGAGCGCGACCTCCTCGGCGGACTGCTCGGCTTCGGACTTCGGCGCGGCCTTCTCGGCGGTGCCGAGCACCGAGCTCGCCTTCTGGCCGAGCGAGCCCAGCATGCTGCCGAGGCCGGACAGCGCCGAGGCGCCGGACTTGGCCGATACTGCCTTCTCGGCCTTGTTCGGTCTCAATTCGCCATCCCAGGCGACAGTCGTGGCCTGCCAGCCCTGTGCGCTCGCGTACGCGGAAGCGGCCGACGCATCCGCGCGGTTGGCAACCATGGCATCGTACTGCGCCTGGTTGAACGCCGCAGCCTTCAGCTCGCTCTCGTCGATGCCGCGCACGCCTGCTGTCTCGGAGACCCGACCCGCGCCGGCCTTGCCGGTGGTCAGCACGCGGACGTTGGCGTCGCCGTCCTCGGCGCGGCCGTAGTTCACGCGCACGTCGTTGACCCGCATGAAACCGCTCGTGCCGTCAGGAAGCTTCACGGCGTACCAGAGCCCCTGTTGCTCGGCGATGCGGACCGTGTCGGCTTTCTTCAGTTTCACGAGCTTGGCGGACTCGAGGTTCGCGGTCGTGTAAACGTTCACTTCGGCCTTGTGCACGGTGGCGGTGAGGTCGGCGGCCGAAGCCGTGGTGGCCGCGAGCAAGGCGGTGAGGAGGAGCGGAACGACACGCATCAGGGTTCTCCTGCGGGCGCCGCGGGCCGCAGCGAGTCGATGCTGCGCCGTGCCAGCGGCCATTCGGTGGCAGAGGCTAGCACCCGGCCGATCAGCAGGTGCAACGGAATACCGATCGGGTCGCCTTCGGAGCCGCCCGAGAGCTCGCCGCTCCCGAACGCGAGCTGCACCGTGCCATCGTCCGGGAGCTGCGCGTCCTGCTCGGCGAGGTTGCGCTCGAGCCGGGTGAGGTCGCGTGCCGCGGCGGCGCGCGCGTCCGCCTCGCTCTCGCCGTGCCACATCAGCACGACGAGGTCGCTCAGGGCATCGTGCAGCCAGGTCTTCTCCTCGACGATCCCTTCGAGCATCACCGCGTCGGTGCCGGCATATAGGAAGCGCCGCACGCGCCGGCGGTACTCGCGCCGGCGACGCTTCACCGTCCGCGCATCGAGGCCTGCGTCCGGCACGAAATGCAGGCGCGCGACCGCGAGCCAGCGGTCCTTGGCCGGGTCGAAGTCCGGCAGGTAGTCGCCGTTGCCGACCGCCCGGCCGCGCTGGATCTTGGCGTAGATGCGGCACAGGCCGAAGAAGAAGCTCACGAAGCCGACCGCGGCGAACACGTCGAAGAAATACGCGAATAACGTGAGCCCGATGAACGCGGCGCCGAGCAGGAAGAGGTTGGTCGCGACGAAGATCGAGTCGATGTCGTTGTGCGGCTCGCCACGGAAGAACACGAAAGCGGTGAGCACGACGAGCAGCGCGGCGATCAGGTACTTGAGCCCGGCTGGCGGCACGCGAATCGCGCTGCCGGCGACCAGCGCTTCGGTTGCCTCGGCGAGCACCTCGACGCCCGGCATGACCGGGTCCACCGGCGTCGGCTTCGCGTCGTTGAGGCCGGCGGCGGTGTAGCCGACCAGCACGACGGAGTCTTTCAGGGCCGGCACGGCGTCGCCCGCGCGGCGGCAGACCGGCGCGCCCTCGACCAGCAGGTCGGCAGCGCTCAGGCGCGGCAGGCGCGAGTGCTCGCGCCAGTTCGGCCGCACGGAAGCCTGAAACGTTTTCGGTGCCCTGCCGCTGGCCGCCATCGCAAGCCGCATCGGCAGCGAGGGAATGCCGAAGCCGCCCGCCGTTTCGAAGACCGGCAGGTCGCGCAGCACGCCGTCTTCGTTGCGCGCGACGTTGACGATGCCGCTCATCGCGGCCATCGCCTCGCCATACGGCAAGAGCAGGGCGACTTTTGGATCGTCGGCGGGCGCATCAACGAGCGGGAATGCGCCCGGCGCCTGCGAGGCCGTGTGCGGGGCGCCGGCGTCGTAGTCGCGATGCATGCGCGCGGCGGCGAACAGGAATCGGCCGGCGCCGCCCTGCGCCATCGCCTCGAGCGCCAGGTCGCCGCCCGGATCCTCGTGTGAAGGATCCGTCAGCAGCACGTCGTAGCCGACCGCGCGCACGCCCTCGCGATCCAGCCGATCGAGCAGGTCCGCGTGACGCTGGCGGCTCCAGGGCCAGCCGCCTTCGCCCAGTGCGCGGAAATGCTCGATCGAGCATTCGTCAATTTCGATGACGACCACACGGCCGGAGGGTTCTGGCTCGACGGGGCGCCATTGCACGACCTGGTCGAAGATCGCGTTCTCGGCGGAATTCAGCGTGCGATCGTGCGTCCAGTCCCAGGCGAGCCAGCTGAGCGCGAACAGCGCGAGCAGCGGGTAGTAGGCGAACTCGAGTCGAAACGCCGCGCGAGAGAACGGGCGGCGATAGCTGCGCTCCACCTTGGACCAGGCGCGCATGAAGCCATCGCCGAGCGTGGCGAGCGGGGCGTCGAGCCAGGAAAACATGCAGCGGCGGCCTCCCCCGAGCGAGCCTATTCTTCTTCCGTTTCCCCGGCCACTTGACACCCCCCGGCTTCCGGGCGCATATCACTGCGACCCCGGCCAATTGCCCTCAACACGAATCAGGGGGATTTGCATGCTTCGCCATCGTTCAGGCCGTCTCCTGGCGGCAATCTCGTTGAGCATTCTCACGACCGCCGCTGTCTCGGATGAGCGTCCCGGCAACCTCTGGAAGACCACCTCGCAGACGGTCATCCCGGGCATGCCGTTCAACCCGCCGCCGAACAATATGGAGCTTTGCACCGCCAAGGAATGGACCCAGCCGCCGCCGCCGCCCGAGGGGCAAAGCTGCACGGTCTCCAACTTCCAGCGCGAGGGCGACAACAAGGTCAGCTGGGACACACAGTGCACCGGCCAGATGGACATGACCGGCCATGGTGAAGTCACGTTCGTTGGCGAGGACTCGTACACGGGCACGATCACGATGAGCGCCGAAGGCATGACCGTCACGGTGAACCTCAGCGGCACGAAGATCGGCGAGTGCGATAACCCGATCGGCTAATAGGGGACGCTCCCCGATTCCGGGGAGAGTCCGATCGAGGGCGGAATGACAATGACTCTGAACACATTCCGGGCGCCGCTCGCTGCGGCTGCCTGCGCTTGCCTGTTTGCATCCGTCGCTGGCGCGCAGACGCCGGCGACCCGGG